>Ga0105158_1000102_pt1 | contig 37842 bp, 33 predicted proteins | sample LHCtaG_FD_81567 | JGI IMG/M metagenome (GOLD analysis project Ga0105158, IMG submission 81567) | Hot spring microbial communities from Little Hot Creek, USA to study Microbial Dark Matter (Phase II) - LHC4sed_matched | ecosystem: Environmental > Aquatic > Thermal springs > Hot (42-90C) >...
TAAATAATATTATGTCTGATGGGGAAAGTTTTGAATATCCTGAACGCAAATACGGTGGAGGTTCTACCTTTTACGATGAAATGAGCCTTATAGAAAAGATAAAAAAAGTTCTTTTTAGTCCTTCTGAATTTTTTGAAAGAATTAAAGTTGAGAAAGGTATCGGAAGGGCTTTTAAATATCTGGCTATTCTTTCTTTAATAAATTTAGTTGTTGAAATTGTTTCACTTAAGTATCCCATTCCTTTGTGGCACATTCCTGCTATATTAGGCATCGCTACCCCTATAGTGAAATACATAGGTCGTTTAATTTTATCGTTTGTTGGAGCTGGATTAACTCATTTATTTGCGAAATTGTTGAAAGGTAAAGGCGATTATTCAGCTACATATAAAGCACAAATTTATGCAAGCACACCTATTCTACTTTTAGGTTGGATCCGCTGGGTTGGGATTATTTTCGCTATATATTCTTTCTATCTTTCGTTAAAAGGTATTTCTAAGCTTCATGAAGTGAGTATGATAAGGGCATTTGTAATAATATTAATGACAGGTATAGTAATGGCTCTAGCGTCAATTTCAGTAGGGGCAATTTATATATGTATCTTCACTACTTCATGAAAGACTACGTGTGCTAATTGAAGTTTTAGATGTAAGATGTCTTCCTGATGGTAATGTAGAAATAATTATAATGAACAGTGGAGTTTCCTCACTTGACTCTAGTAAAATTTCGGTCACTAAAGACGGTTCTCCACTAGCATATGGACAATTTACTATCGACAAAGCTAGGATAGAACAGGGATCCGTAGCAACTATTAAAGTACCTTGTACTACTCCTGGAATTTCGAAAATTTGTAGATATACGATTGATAGAATATCAGTTAGTGTAGTTTGTGGAGGCTAAATTCCTTATTTCTTTTTTTCATATTCATAATAGAAAATAAAGCTGGTATCATTGAATTCCATATATTCAAAAATAATCCTACCACACTAGATAAAATAAACCCAATATATGGAACACTACCTAGACTACCGCTGTGCCTAATTTAAATTTTGGAATTTCTTTACCAGCCCACCATGGGTTGTACTTGTTTATTGTTCGAAGTTTATAAAATAAACTCAGTAGTACTGTGTCATTTTTATAGAAACTTTAATCAGTTATTAAAGCAAACTTCACTTGGCTTTAACCACATCTAAACAAACACCAGCTGCTACCGTCATTCCCATATCTCGAATAGCAAATCTTGCCAATTCAGGAAACTCAGATATTTTTTCTATTACCATTGGTTTTGTGGGAACAACCCTTACTTTTGCTGCATCGCCCATTTTTATGAAATCTGGTTTTTCTTGGATAACTGCACCAGTTTTTGGGTCTATTTTTGCAATTATTTCTTCTATTTTACATGCTACTGAAGCAGTGTGGCAGTGAAATACAGGAGTATAACCAGCCGCAATAACACTTGGATGATTTAAAACTACAATCTGAGCAATAAATTCTTTTGCAACTGTTGGTGGATTATCAGGATGACCCATGACGTCACCACGCCTTATATCTTTCTTACTTATTCCGCGGACATTTACACCAATATTATCACCAGGTTTTGCTTCCGGTATTGACTGATGATGAATTTCAATTGACTTAACCTCTCCTTTTACACCACTAGGCTCAAATATAACTGTATCACCAACTTTTACAATACCAGTTTCAACTTTTCCAACAGGAACCGTTCCTACACCAGTAATTGTGAAAACATCTTGTACAGGCATTCTTAATGGTTTCTCTGTTGGTCTTGGTGGAACTTGAAAATTATCTAAAGCTTCGACAAGAGTTGGGCCGGTGTACCAAGGCATGTTTTGCGATCTTTTCAAAAGATTGTCCCCAAGCTGTCCGGAAACTGGTACAAATTGAATTTTTCCTATATCATAACCAGACATTTTGAGTAAATCGGATGCTTCTTTTTTCAGCTGTTCGTATTTTTCCTTTGACCAATTTGCAAGGTCCATTTTAGTAATCGCAACAACAAGTTGATTAATACCCATTACTTTTGCAAGGAAAAGATGTTCTCTCGTTTGCTCTTGTACACCTTCACCAGGTCTTGCGGAAATCACTAATATAGCACCATCTGCCTGTGAGGCACCAGTAATCATGTTTTTAACAAAGTCTCTATGACCTGGACAGTCTATTATTGTGAAAAAGTATTTATTGGTCTCAAATGGTTTATGTGAAAGTTCTATTGTCATTCCTCTTATTCTTTCTTCTTTAATTTTGTCAAGAATGTAAGCAAATTCCGCACCCTCAATTTTATATTCTGCTGCCAATTCTCTCATTTTTTTAAGTTCTTCCTCTCTTATAGCCCCTGTTTCGAACAATAATCTACCAATTATTGTTGATTTCCCATGATCAACGTGTCCTATTGTTACTATGTTTAAGTGCGGTTTTGCCGGCATACTTATCTAACTTTTTTATTTTGTTATTTGATATTTAAATATTTAAGTTTCTGGTTTTGGTATACCTTCTGGCAATCCCTTCCTTTTTCTTATTTCTTTGACAACCTTCTCGAATAATTCTAGTGGCAGTTTTTCAAAAACAATTTCTATTAAGCTATAAAATCCTCTTCCACCAGTTGCCGATTTAAGTGAAGAATCAAAACCAAAAATATCACTTACAGGTATTTTAGCTGTTATTATACTCGCTCCTCTTTCTTCGGCCATATCGAGAATTTGTCCACGCCTATTTTCTACTTCATGTATAACATTTCCCATTAGCTCAGTAGGTACATCGATTCGGATAATTTGTTTAGGTTCAAGTAACAAAGTACCGGCTTTTAACATACCCTCTCTTATTGCAAATCGGACGGCTGGCATTATTTGTCCAGGGCCCCTATGCACAGGATCTTCGTGTAATTCAGCATCAACAATTTTAACTTTTACCCTTGTGCACGGCTCCTTTGCTAACGGTCCTTCATCCATCATTTCTACAAAAGCATCTTTTACCATTTCTATAACTTCGTTCATAAACTGCACACCTTTTGTAAGATCAATTAACACATTTCGGTTATAAAGCAGAATAATATTTTTTGCCTCTTCATATGGCATTCCACAATCTGCCATTTTCTTAAACAGCTGTATATCTTTTGTTTTTATTTTATATGTTGATGGTAATATGCCATCAACCATTGCTTTATAAACACCTTCTTCTAGTGGTTCAACAACTATATAGAATTTATTATGTTTATTTGGGCTTTTGCCCTCAATTTTTGGTGATGGACTAAAAATAGTTTCTCTATACACCACTATCGGTTTACTCATTTCAACATCAATTCCCATTTCTTTTAACTTGTTTTCAACTTTTGCCTCAAGATGCAATTCACCCAAACCAGAAACAAGATATTCGCCAGTTTCTTGATTTATCTTTACTTGGAGTGTTGTATCTTCCCTAGCAATTTTTTTAAGCATATCAACCAATTTAGGTAGTTCCATTGGATTTTTCGGTTCAATAGATTTTGTAACTACGGGTTCAAACAAGTGCTTAATTTCCTCAAAAGGTTCAATTATTGCATCTGGTTCGCATACAGTTTCACCTGTAAATGCATCTGGTATACCAACAATCGCGGCTATGTTCCCGGCCGTAACTTCTTCTACAGGTATGCGCGTAAGTCCTTTATAAACAGCTACTTGCTGTATTTTTTCACGCTTGCGCTGTCCAACTAAATAAACATCTTTTCCTTTGAAAATTTTTCCACTTAAAATACGACCAGTTGCTACAAAACCAACGTGCGGATCTGGAACCATTTTTGTAATTATAATTGCCAATTTTCCATTTGGATTAACATTAATCATGTCTCTTCCAATTTCGCTATTTAGATCACCTTTCCATATTTTTTCCAGTCTGTATTTTTGTGCTTCTACAGGACTAGGCAAATGCTTGATTATCATGTCCAAAATAACCTGGTGTAAAGGTGCTTTTTTTGCCAATTCATCTTCTTTTCCAGCAAGCGTCAACTCAATTATATCTCTAAATGTTATTCCAGTTTTTTTCATAAAAGGAATAGAAATAGCCCAATGTTTCTTTGCACTACCAATCGCAACTGTTCCTTCAGAAACATTTACTAACCACTTATCTTTATATTCTTCATCTGCATATTTTTGGATGATCGCATTAACATCTTCTATTATTTTTTCGAACCTTTTTTGCATATCTGCCGGCGATAATTTTAATTCCTTAATTAGCCGGTCTGTTTTATTTATAAATAAAATTGGTTTCACTCTTTCTTTAAGTGCTTGTCGAAAAACAGTTTCTGTTTGTGGCATAATACCTTCAACAGCATCAACTAGCACAATACAACCATCAACTGCTCTCATAGCTCTTGTAACATCGCCACCGAAATCTACATGACCAGGTGTATCAACTAAATTTATAATATAGTCTTGCCCTTCATAATTATGTAACATGCTTACATTCGCACCATATATTGTCAATTGCCTTTTTCTTTCTTGTTCATCAATCCATGTGAGCATACCTTTTTCTAAATCGCCTGCCACAGTTTCTGATATCATACCTGCCAATGCAGCCAAAGCATCTGTAAGAGTTGTTTTTCCATGATGAACATGGCTAGCAGTAGCAATATTTCTTATTTTTGTTGGATCTTTCATTATTTCTACAATTTTTTCAATTACTTCTTTTTTCACGGTCATATAAACACTTTATAGAAGAATTTATATTAAATTTATTTTTTAACCATTTAATATGAAAGTTAAGGCAATTGTTTTGCTTTCTGGTGGTTTAGATTCAATTTTAGCAGCAAAACTACTAATTGAGCAAGGAATAGATGTAACTGGTGTTTGTTTTAAGAGTTATTTTTTTGATGAAAAGCGTGCCAAAATAGCTGCGAAAAAATTAGGAATACCATTAAAAGTTATTGATTTTTCTAGTGAGCATTTGGAAATTGTGAAAAAACCAAAATATGGATATGGCTCGGCTGCAAATCCATGTATAGACTGTCATATTTTAATGCTTAAAAAAGCAAAAGAATTGATGAAAAAAGGAAAATATAATTTTGTTGCAACTGGCGAGGTGCTGGGAGAAAGGCCAATGAGTCAAAATTTGAAGGCACTTGAAATTGTGGAAAAAGAATCTTCTCTTACAGGATATTTGTTACGACCGCTTTCTGCAAAATTATTACCAGAAAATATTCCTATAAAGGCCGGTTGGGTGGATAAAACTAAATTATTAGCCATTTCTGGAAGATCGAGAAAACAGCAAATTCAGTTAGCAAAATCATTTAATATTGATTGGTATCCACAACCAGCTGGTGGATGCATTTTAACAGATCCACAATTTGGCAAGCGTGTAAAAGAACTTTTAAAAATATCGCCCAACTGTGATGGCAATGACGTTTGTCTTTTAAAATTTGGTCGTCATGTATGGAAAGATAAGGTAAAAATAGTTATTGGCCGAAATGCAGAAGAAAATAGAGAGATAGCGAAGCTGGCAAAAAAAGGAGATATTATAATTGAGATGGAAAATTATCCTGGTCCATTGACACTTATTCGAAATTATGGCAATAAAAAAATTAGCAAAGAAATTATAAATCAAGCAAAAAAGCTAACACAGTATTATTCAACAAAAGCTAGAGGAAAAAATGATGTAAAATTTAAAATTTCGTAATTTATCTTGCACCCTCAGCCTCTCTTTCTATTCTTTCCTTTTCTTTTATTGCATCGCTTTTGCTCGCATCATTATTTGCAGCTGCAATTATTTCTGAAGCTAAAGCATCAACAATTGTTTCTTTTTTTCCAAAACTTTTTCTATAGGCGGCCTGCACAATATTTCTTAATGCAATATCAACTCTTCTTTGTGGACTTGTAACAACCGCCCTTCGAACTATTATTCCACCGACTTGATATGCAGCAATTTCTTCACGCCAAGCCGCGTTTTCTAATGCACGAATAAATACTTCTATTGGATTTTTTCCACTTTGCTTTTCTATTTTTTCAAAGGCTTTTTTTACAATATTGTAATTTGTTATATACCTTCCAGTAACCCTTCCAGACGTTAAAACATGTTTCTTGCCTCTATGGCCAGGCACCATGAGCTTTGTTATTAATCTTTCCACAATATTCATCTTTGATTTATGAAATTGTTTTTTTGCGTATTTTCCCCTCGATTTTGGTATCAACACTGGCTGAAGATTTATATATTTTTTTAAGCCTGGGTCTTTCACTTCTACTCCAGTAATATCCCATCTACCAAATATTTTCATATAATCACGTTATCGTGCTGGTTTCTGCTTTTTTCCAGAAAGAATTTCACTAAGCGCAACACCGTTTACTGCAACTACTTTATATTTAACACCCCACATAGTTCCCTTTGGCCCACCCTGCGAACCGCCTATACCTTCAATAATAACTTCATCATGTTCATCTATATAATCTATTGCACCTTCACCAGGAACATGTGCCGTTACTTGAACATTGTTTTTAATTAACTGCACACGAACACATTTTATTAAACCAGAAGATGGTTGTTTTTGTTCAACATTTTTTTTTGCAATTACTATTCCTCTTGCTTGCGGTGCACCTTCTAGCGGATCTTTTTTCCATAATTGAAGCATACGTCTTTTGTAATGTATATCTTTCCATCTAAACTTTTTCCTTCTTTTTTTCATTACCCTTCCGCTGAATTCACCCATTATCTCACCACCAAATCGTCTACCTTATGATTTCTTTGAAGTATCTCTTTATATAATTTAAGCTTTTTCTCATCCCTTCCTATAACTATTCCTCTATTTGTTTTATCAACTTTTATTTCGACTATAATTTTTCCATTTTCATTTTTTACTTTTACTTCATTTGATTGTGGTATCAAATTTTTTACAAATTTTTCCAAATTTTCTGAGTATTCATATATCTTTATGTTTTTTCCAGTAACTTTTTCTATACGTTTAGCACTTATACCATTTTTCCCTATTGCAATACCAATTTTTCCACTTTCAACAATAAAATAGACAGTATTGGTTGCATTATCAATTAAACAATCTTTTACCCTTACATTAGTTAAATTTTCAAAAAGTGTAATCATCCGAATAGTTTCTGTATCAAACTTAATTATCATACTATTCCTCTATTGTTATTGTTGTTATCGGATACGGTTTTCCACATATTACACCTAAATCTTTACTTGTACCATTGAATATTTCAACTGGTATTTCAAAAATTTTTGCATTATATTTTATTTCATTCATTATTTTTTCTGGAGCATTTTTAGCAATTATAACCATTTTTGGCTTACCGCATTTAATAAACTTTATAGATTCTTTATAGCCTATTATTGCTTTTTTTGATTTGATTGCTGATTGAATTATCTCAGTGATATTCATTTTCCTTCACTTTTTTCCAATCGCGCCAAAAGATCAAACATTCCTGTACCAGAAGGTATTACTTTCCCAATCATTACATTTTCAAAAATACCTCTTAGATCATCTGTCTCTTTCTTTATAGCAGCCCTAATTAAATGTTTTACAGTTTCTTCAAATGCAGCTCTTGCTAGTATAGATGTTTTTGCACCAGCAACACCATATCTCCCAATTGGCCTTATATCACCTCTAAATGTCATAATATCGACAACAAGCATTACATGTCGTCTATCAACGTCAAGACCCTGTTCATCAAGAGTTCTGCATATTTCATTAAATAGAACATTTCTTGCTGCTTCAACACCAAGTACTTTTAGCGTTTCATGAATGTCACTAGTAATAGTTCTTTTTTCATCAACTTCGGGGAGTTCCAAAACCTTTTCAAGATTAGATCCAATTGTATTTATTATCCATTCATTATTTTCTTTTCTAACAACTGCATTAGTAATTTTTTCAATTCCAGAAACATGCAATTCTAAAATTTTCGTCTTTAATTTCTGTAATTCTTTTAATTCAAGATCGTCTTTTGGGATAAGAGAAATTTTATTTTCCCTAACCTTCACTTTCAGATTTGGAAAAGCTTTTTTTATTACATTTATAATTACACCGATTTTTTTTCTATCCAAACATTCAAGTTCGATCGAATTTTCACTTAGGTTTAATGAAATTCTTTTTATAATATCACTAATCTTTCGTTCTATGATTTTTTCTGCAATTTTTTCTGCATCTTCTATATTATTGAACTGTTTTTTGAGGTAGATTGTCATTATAGGACTTTCCATAACTTTTCTTGCATCAAGCAGTTCTATAAGTCGTGGCAAACCATATGTAACTCGTATACCAGCAGTTCCAGCAAAATGATAGGTACGCATTGTCATTTGTGTAGCCGGCTCAGATATACTTTGTGCAGAAATTATTCCTATGGCTTCACCAGGCTCAAAATGCGCTTTCATATATTCAGCTTTTACATTTTCCTCCAAGATTTTTCTTTGTTCTTTGTTCAGTTTTTTTTCTTTTACCACTTCTTCTATTTCTTTCACAATTTTTTCAGGCAATTCTATTTTATCCAAATAATCTTTCGGCAATTCCTCTAACATTTATACCTCCCCTCTCAATTTTTGACGGATCCAAACCATCTTCACCAGGAATAAACTCTATTATTCGGTTTGAACCATCCCTTACAGTTCCATCATATTCTATTTTTAAATCTTGTAATGCTCCAACTAACCTTCTTTCCATATAACCAGAGTGGCGCGTTTTAAGTGATTTATCCATTAATGATTCTCTGCTATTCATTGCATCAAAGAAAAATTCAAATGGGGTTAAACCATCTTTAAAACCACTACTAACAAACCCTTTTGATTCTAGGCTTAAATCACCAATCGAAAAATGAGGAAAGCTTCTTTTATAATAGCCCTTTTCAATTCTTTCACCCATAATCATTTCCTGCCCGACCATTGCCGCCGTTTGTACTAAGTTAACCATTTCACCCTTTGCACCACTTTTTGCCATAACAACAGAAGGACTTTCTTTTAAATTCTTTTCTAGTATTTCGCTTACTTCTTCCAATGCCTTACTAACCCGTCTTTTAATTATAGTTTCTAGACCTTCTTTCGGACTCTTACCACTTAAAACCTTTAGCTCACCACTTTTAAACTTTTCAATAATTTTATCAACACTTTTTTTCACATTTTCAATTACAGCCTTAATTTCCTTTTTAACGTTTTCAGGTACGTCTAGATCAGAAATGCTTATTGAAAATCCTTCCATCATTAGAACTTCAGTAGCAAGTTTTGTTAGATTATATATGAATTTTTTGGTAAACTCAGGACCATACTCTTTTTCAATTTTATCAATTATTTTTCCACCTTCGCTTCCAACACCAGCCTTATCTATCACACCTTTAATTAACTTGCCATTTTCAATTATTACAGGTTCACCGGTTTTTGATTTGTATTTAATAGAAAAATCTTTTGGCAAGAATAGACTAAAGATTTCTTTTCCAGTCAAATAGTTTTTATCAGGAATTTCAATTTCGCTATCAATGCTTCGTATCATTTGAACAAAATCCTTTCTTTCATATTTTTTATCCGTTTTTGTTAATAGATACAATCCAGATAAATGATCACGTGTAACACCAATTATTGGACCAGAAAAACGTGGACTTCGTATGTGTTTTATAACACTCATTAGGACTTCTGCTTCAACCTGTGCCTCTTTGGTTTGAGGTATATGTAAATTCATTTCATCACCGTCAAAATCAGCATTATATGGTGGGGCGACACAGACATTCAATCTAAATGTTTTAAATGGCATTACGCGGATTTTATGTGCCATTATACTCATTCTATGCAGACTTGGTTGTCGATTAAATAAAGCAATATCACCATCTCTTATATGCCTTTCAATGATGTAACCAGGTGCGAGTTCTTTTGCTATTTCTTCTTTATTATTCTCTATAATTTTTTTCCTTCGGCCATCTGGTTTAATAACATAATTTGCACCGGGCCATATATTAGGTCCGTTCAAAACAAGCATTCGACATTCATCTATATTTTTTTCATTTACTATTACAGGAATTGTCAATTCTCTTGCAACAATTTCTGGTACACCAACTTCGTCTACATCAATCATTGGATCAGGAGAAATAACTGTTCGTGCACAAAAGTTAACTCTTTTACCAGCAAGATTTCCTCTAAATCGCCCTTCTTTTGTTTTCAATCTTTGAGAAAGAGTTTTAAGTATGCGGCCAGATCTATGTCGAGCTGGTGGCACACCCGATATCTCATTATCAAAATATGTTGCTACATGATATTGTAGAAGCTCCCACAAATCATTTATTATAAAGTCAGGTGCTCCAAGATCGATGTTTTCTTTCAATCTTTCATTTATTCTTACTATATCTACAAGCTTATGTGTCAAATCATCTTCAGACCTTTCTCCGGTTTCTAAAGTTATACTTGCACGAACTGTTACAGGTGGTATTGGAAGTAAAGTTAAAACTAGCCATTCTGGACGAATTTTAATTCCAATAAGTTCTAGGTCTTCGTTTGGAATTTTTTCAAGTCTTTCTCTAATTTCGATCGGATTAATTATATCTCCGTCTTCAACAATTGTATAAGGCTTAATAAATTTAAGATCCTTTTGGGAAGTTTTACATTGAGGACATTTATTTTTAACCATTTTTATTATATCTTTAAGTGAAGCTTTTTTCTCTTTTATTTTTTCTCTATTTTTATCTTCAAGTAAAATTTTGCCACATTTTCTGCAAAATATCTTCAGTAAGTCGAATATGAATTTTGCATAATGAACATGGATAACAGGTTTTGTTAATTCTAAATATCCAAAATGACCTTGACATTCGCCAATCGAACCACCACACGTTCTACATCTTATACCCGGATCTACGACACCAAGTCTCGGATCCATTAACCCTCCTTCTATTGGATAACCTTCTTGATCATAAAGTTCGGTTTTTGTAATTTTAGCAACGCTTAGTTTTCTTATCATTTCTGGATCCATTATTCCAAATTCAATTTTATCGACTGTTCTTTCTTCCTCATTCACAATAATTTTTGGATAAATTAGCATACTTTTAAGCTCATCTAACATTAATTTGAAAGCATAGCACATTTCCACATCAACTATTTTGGTCTCACCACATAGTGTGCAATATTTTCTATTTTTGATTTTATCATGTACAGCTACCAACCCGCATTCTGTGCAAAATGGAATAATTGCTTTATCAGAGTCAAACCTTTCTTTTAATGTTAATGCGGAACCATGAGCAATTAAACAATCTTTTTCCATTTCACCAAGTCTTAGACCACCTTCTTTGCTTCTTCCTTCTGTTGGTTGTTTTGTCAAGAGTGCAACAGGTCCTCTTGATCTTGCATGTATTTTATTCGAAACAAGGTGATCAAGTTTTTGATAGAAGCAACTGCCAATAAATATTTGTGTATTTATTTTTCTTCCAGTCATTCCGTCATACATTGTTTCTTTACCGTCATTTCTAAAACCATATTTTCTTAACATTTCTCTTATCATTTTTTCTTGTGTAGGATTGAAGGCTGGTGAATATATGTATTTTCCAGATAAAGCAGAAAGCTTTCCAGCTAAAAGCTCTAATAATTGCCCGACAGTCATTCTCGATGGTAGCCCGTGTGGGTTAAAAATTATATCTGGTATTATTCCGTCTTCTGTAAAAGGCAAATCTTCTTGTGGAACAACAAGACCTATTACACCCTTTTGGCCATGTCGGCTAGCAAACTTATCTCCAATTTCTGGAATTTTTAAATCTCTGACAACAACTTTTACCAACTTTGTCCCATCTGCAGTTTCAGTAATAAATACTCTATCCACAATTCCTTTATCACCGTGTCTCAGTCTTACAGAAGTTTCTCTTATATTTTCTATTCCTGCTATAAATTCTTCCATAGTTCCAAAAAAGCGAAGCGGAGAAGATCGTGCAACCAAAATATCATCCGAAGAAACTGGCGTTTCTGGATTAATTATTCCATCTTCAGGCAAATGCTTATATGCATCTTCGCCTGCATATCCCCTTACATTTGGTGATGGTATTCCAATAACATCTTCCTGTCCACCCATATATCTTTTTTGTTCAGCCTCATACGTTCTGTACATATAGCTCCAAAATAACCCTCTCTGAATAGAACTTTCATTGATTACTATAGCATCTTCCATATTGTATCCTTCAAAGCAACTGACAGCAACAATTACATTTGTTCCATTTGGATGCGAATCGTAATTTACTACTTTATAAATATGTGTTTGAACTAGTGGTCTTTGCATATAAATTCCTACATTGGACTTTGTATCTGTTCTCTGTAGATAGTTAATTGCAAACAAACCAATACTCTGACCAACCATTTTTGCTCCGTAATTTACCCGGTCACCACGGTTAAATTCTGGATATGGTATATGCGATGCAGAAAATCCAAGAATTATAGAAGGATCTAGTTCTAAGTGAGTATGTTTTGGCGTAAGTTCTTCGGGTTTAAGTGCAATATAGGCATTTTCTTCTTCTTCTGCATCAAGATATTCAATAATACCATTTTTAATTAAATCGTCCCAATAAATCTCTTCTTTCTTTAGTTTTTCTATATGTTCCTGTGTAAGTTTTGGTTTACCATTTTCAACAATTATTAAAGGTCTTCGTACTCTACCAGGATCTGTTAGTATTCTTATTTCGTTTAGATGAGGATGATAAGCAACATTTACCTGATCGGAAATAAGTCCAATTCTTCTTTTTTCTCTTATTTCATTTACAATTTTTTCAGGTTCACTTACACTTCCTATGAATTTGCCATCTAAAAATACATTTGTCATGTTTTCACTTTTTTTCTAAAACACTAATTATTGATTTTATATCTTTTTCACTTATACCTCTTGTAACCTCTGCCGTAATTGCAAGATATTTTCTTAATCCTATAGTACTCCCTTCTGGTGTTTCGCTTGTACATAATTTGCCCCAATGTGTCGGATGAAGCTCTCGTGCTTCAAAATGCTCCTGTGTCGAGGTCAAGGGTGAAAGAATATTTCTCATGTGTGATATAGTTTTTATGTAACTACCTCTTTCTAGTCTTTGACTAACACCAGTTCTCCCACCAACCCAAGTACCTATTGCTAAGGCAGAGACTAACTGATTTGTCAAAACGTTTGATTCGACAATTGCCTGTAGTGGAGGTAATCTTCCTCTTTTTGTTAATTTTTGATAATTATATGTCATTCTTGTTATTAAACCCCATTTACCAAGAAGTATAGATCTAAGCAAAATCTCAAGTAAGTCGCCTGCCAATCTTAGTCTTTTATTGGAATAGTGATCAAGATCATCCTCTTCGATTTGGTCTAGATGCAATTTTAATAATTTTTCTATGGCCTTTGCCAAAAACATTGCTTTATCAAATCTATTTGTTGGCTCCTGTCCAAGATGAGGAAGCAAATATTTGTCAATTAATTTTATTGCTCTGTCTATTCGGTATTCTTTTTGAGGAATTTTTATGTGCTTACCAATTTCATCTAAAGCTTCCTCTTTTGTACTAGCTTCTGCTTCATATAAATTCATAGCAAACTCTTCTTGTATATTTTCATCAAGCGAAATAGCTGTTAAAATATCTTTATCACTTTCAAGTCCAAGTGCTCTAAGCAAAATCACAATCGGCAATCTAACTATATTTGCAAAGCTTATTGTTATAATGCCATCATTTCGCATTTCAAGTAAATGTTTTTGCACGTAGCCATCTTTTTCAGAATTTATCCTTGCAATCGCAGTTATATTTCCACTTTCAACCTTTGTAGTAATTATTCTATTTGGAGCAATTTCTTCGACCAAGACCAAAATCCTTTCTGTACCATTGATAATAAAATATCCACCAGGATCATCAGGATCTTCACCAGCAGCTATAAGTTCTTTTCTTGACATTTCGGATAAAGGACATATTTTTGATTTTACCATAACAGGCATATCACCAAAATTAACAAGAACAGGTTCACTTTCTATATCATTAAGAATCGGTATCATTTCAACGTACATTGGCGCAGAATAGGTTAAATTTCTAATTCTTGCTTCCATTGGAAGTATATTTCTTATCGAGCCATCAGCTTCTTTAATACTCGGTTCACCTATTTTGAATTCACCCAATTTTATTTTAAAATCTCCAATCTCCGGAACTTCTGGTTTAATTACACCAATACTTTCTAGAACCTTTGGTATTCGCCTTGCAATAAAATCATTGTACGAATCTATTTGAAATCTAACAAATCCTTTTTGTTTAGCAAGCACATTTAGCAATGTGAGAAACTTATCCATATTTCACACCGACTTAACAACAACTCTATAATATACTGTTTCACCCGCAGTTTCACTTTTTCTTATAATTTTAATTACATCACCAACTTTTGCATTTAACAATTTTACTACAGGATCTGTAACTAATATTCTTGGTAATTGTCGAATACTTATACCGTATTTCTTGAGCAATTCTTCTTTTTCTTGTTCATTTAAAACAATGTGTTTCGGAACTAGATTATGTTCTCTTATATCAAATTTCAAAACATCACCAAAAAAAATTTAAGCGCCCCGAACGGGACTTTCCAAACACTGCTTTTTAGCAGTGTTTTTTTGAACCCGTGTCACAGGTGTGACAGACCTGTATCCTAGGCCGCTAGACGATCGGGGCATCAATATTTCACCAATTTTATTAGGGGGTGAGTTGGTAGCGTCCTGGTTTTCCCCTGCTTGCGCAGAGTACACACCAGATCGCTGAAGAGCTTAGTTACCGAGTTCGGAATGGGATCGGACGTTTCCTCTTCGCTTTGGCCACCAACTCAGTATTATTTTAATAATTTCTTATTTTTAATATTTTTGGTTTAAAAAATTAGAGTCCCGACTGGGAGACTTGAACTCCCAACCTACCGGTTTTGACCGAGCAATGGCTACTAGCAAGTGCCATAGCACTCGCCTACAGCCGGTTGCTCTACCATTGAGCTAAGTCGGGCTAAAAAGAATAACGTTCTTAATAATATAAAAATTTTTAGGTAATTATGCCAGGGTAATGGCTTTTGAACTTATAATTTTTTTCTCAGTTTTTACCACATATTCCATAGTTGCAGATGGTAGTTTTAGCATTCCTTTTATTTCTAATATAGGTTTAATACGATATATTAAAATTCTATCTTCTCCGGGTTTAAGTACATCGAATGTCCAAACCAATTCACACCCCTTCCTACTTTTTCTTATTTTTGGTTTCACAGTTTCAAATTTTTCCAAAACTTGCATCATTGGCGGAACAAAATCTGTTATAACAACATTTTTTATTTCGCTAAATCCTCTATTTTTTATTTCTAGCGAAACTAAAATTTCTTTTCCAGGTATATGTTTACTTCTTTTTGATATTGAAGGCGCGAGTGTAATTCTTAAGAAAAAGTATATCAATAAGATTATAATCACAATCGCAAGTACAGGCTTCCACACAACAACTCTATATTTAATTGTAATTTCTTCACCTGGTCCTAATGGCGGAACAAGCCAACTGTATAAAATTTTATTATTTGATCGGCTTTCGATAGCTGGCTTATCTATAGGTTCAAAAAGGCTTGATGCATATAACGGAATGACTTCAGTAACAAAAAATGCTGGCGATTCGATATTACCTTCATTTTTTATTTTTATTGTTATGGTTGAGTAAAGAAATCCTAAACTTTTCGTTTTTTCTGTATATTTTTCTGGTATAACATAAATTGCCCTGACTTTTACACTATCTTGTCTTCTATCTACTTCTTTGTTGTAATTATCTTTTAAAGATGCACTAACTGAATACGTTCCTGGCGGAGCATATTTATCAAATGTATAATTAAATGAGAGAATTTTGAAAGATCTAGCACCAACTACAATTCGATTTTCTATACTCTTGTTTTCAATATTAATTATTAGAGTATGTTCGTCAGAGTCGATATTAGCAGCATTACTTATATTGACTGTTATTGTTATCATTTCGCCAGGGTTTATGGTTTTTTCGCTTATATTAAAGCTTGATATCGATAGTGGGCTTTTTCTTTTTAAATTCACTTGTATTGTTTTTGAGATAAAAACTTCTTTATTACTTTCTGAAAATATGGTTACAGTAAACAACGATATAAGTTCTTCTGCTTCAATAGGCGCACTAAAAAATAATTTAACAGTTGCATTGCAATTTGCACCAATCGTAATATGCATTTTTTCAGGGGCTGCGCTTATTTTGTTCCAAATTGATGGAAATATATAAATTGCAAAATTGTCTGCTACATTTTGATTATTAATTATTAATGCATCAATATCTTTACTTTCTCCTGAAAAAAATGTGATTTCGGATGGTAATATCAAATCAACATCTTTCGCTGCAGCAAGCGTTGAGGAGAGTAAAATAAAAATAAACGACATTAGATAAAAAAACCATTTTTTCACTAAATCTCACCTATTATAACTTTATTTTTTTATATTTTAAACTTAGTTTAACTTTTTCTTCAATTTCCTTAAATGCCATTTTAATATATTCCAATAGAGGTTTGTATTCAATTTCGTATTTTTTTCCATAATAGTTGAAATATGTTATGTTCTCAATAGGGATTCTTTTTGGCATATCCGGTTTTTCAGCAGGGTAACCGATAGGAATAATCGCAACTGGTCTTATATAATTTGGTAATTGCAAAATATCACTTATTTTTTTATCGTCAAAGGCTCCAACATAGCATGTACCTAAATCCAATGCATACGCGGCAAGTAACATATTTTGGACACATGCACCGATATCTTGAGCAAAGTATAACTTTTCTCCCCTTTCACCATATTTTAAAGAAATTTTTTCCATATCAGCACATACAACTATAACAACAGGTGCAGTTTTTATAAAATCTTGATCCCAAGCTGCCTTAGCAATTTTCTCTTTTTGTTCCATATCTTTTATGATAACAAAACGCCATTCCTGGACATTTCCAGCTGATGGTGCATGGGTTCCAGCATATAAAATTAATCCAATAAGTTTATCGTCTACATCTTTTTTTTCAAATTTTCTTATAGAGCGTCTATTAAAAATACAGTCAAAAACATTCATCTTCACAAAAAATATTTGTTTAGTTAAACTTAAGTATTTAGATAAATAGAAGAAATTTTAAATTGTATGGAATATGAAGTTCTTGCAGATATGTATGAAATTTTAGAATCTACGTCGTCTAAAATTAAAAAAACAGAGATACTTGCAGATTTGCTTTCAAAAACACCGACAGAAATGTTGCCAAAAGTTGTGCTTCTTTCACAAGGAACTGTCTTCCCCAAATTTACCGGTTTGGAACTAGGAATAGCAACACAAATGATGATAAAGGCAATATCAAAAGCAACAGGATTTAGCACAAAAGATGTGGAAGAAAAATTTAAAAAAACTGGTGATCTGGGTCTAGTTGCAGAAGAATGTGTAAAATATAGAAAACAAACAACTCTTTTCAAAAAACGTTTAACAGTTGCGCAGATTTTTCAAAAATTACAACAGTTACCATATATTACTGGTGAAGGTTCACAAGAAAAAAAATTAAATTTAATTGCCGAATTATTGGTTTCAGCTAAACCAAAAGAGGCGAGATATATTGTACGAACAATATTGGGGGAATTAAGAATTGGTATAGCTGAAGGCATTTTGCGAGATGCAATAGTTGAAGCATTTTTATTCAAAAAAGGGATGCATAAAGAAGAAAAAGAAAAATTAATACAAATAGTTGATTACGCATGGAATATTTTATCTGATTTTAGTGAGATTGCTTTAATTGCAAAAGAAAAGGGAGTTGAGGGGTTAAGAAAAATAAAGGTTCAGATAGGAAAGCCAATTCAAGTTATGTTAGGTTTGGCAGCTAAAAATATAGAGGAAGTAGTTAAAAAATTTGGAAAAGTTATAGCTCAATATAAATATGATGGTGCGCGGTGTCAAATTCATAAAAAAGGAAATAAAATATGGATTTTTACGCGCCGATTGGAAAATGTTACAAGCCAATTTCCAGATATAGTAGAAATTTGTCAAAAAGGATTGAAAGCAGATGAATGCATAGTTGAAGGTGAAGCTTTAGGTATAGATAGAAAAACAGGCAATCCATTGCCCTTTCAAATCCTCAGCCAAAGAATTCATAGAAAATATGATATAGAAAAAATGGTTAAAGAAATTCCTGTTCAAGTAAATCTTTTCGATATAGTTTACTTGAACGGAAAAATGCTTTTTGATAAACCTCTGATAGAAAGAGAAAAAATTTTGAAAAAAGTAGTTAAGATCTTTCCTGGTAAACTACAACTTGCGAAGGAAATAATTTCAGATAATGTAAAAGAATTGGAAAAATTCTATCACGAAGCATTAAATGCAAAACAAGAAGGACTCATGTTAAAAATACCAACATCACCTTATATATTTGGCCGACATGTTGAGGGGATGTATAAAATAAAGCCGATAATGGAGACCTTGGATTTAGTAATTGTGGGCGCAACATGGGGTACTGGTGCTCGTGCAAAATGGTTAAGTTCGTATATTTTAGCTTGCAGAGATCCGGATACAGGAAAATTTTTAACATGCGGGATGATGGGCACAGGTCTGACAGAGGAGCAATTTCAGATGATGACTGAAAGGTTGAAAGAATTGATTATAAGTGAAAAGGGGAGGGAAGTAAAGATAAAGCCAAAAATAGTAGTTGAAATAGCTTATCAGGAAATTCAAAAATCGCCACATTATGATTCTGGATTTGCTCTAAGATTTCCAAGATTGGTAAGAATAAGAGAAGATAAGGGGCCGGATGAAGCAGATACAATAAAAAGATTGGAAGAATTATTTAAATCACAAGGCTGGAGAGGTTAATTTTAAATATTTTTGCGTCATTTCTTTTAAAATTATTACTTACCAATAACACCAAAGCTTAACTTTAAATGTTTTATTAGTAAAAATAATTATAATGTTAGTTTCCGCAAAAGTTTTTGATGCATTGAAAGGAATAGGACTAAATTTATATGAAAGGCGACTTTGGGTTGCTTTGTTAGCTCGTGGAACAGGAACAGCAAGCGAATTATCGGAAATTGCTGGAGTACCGAGATCAAGAACATATGATGTTCTTCAGAGTCTAGCAGACAAGGGTTTTGTGGTTGTTCAAACAGGAAAGCCAATAAAATATGTAGCTATTCCACCCGATGAAGCATTAGAGCGAGCAAAGAAAAAATTAGAGGAGGAATATAAAATAGCTATACAGCGCATTGATGATTTAAAGGAATCAGTAGTTATGCGCGATCTAAATGATTTATTTTCCAAGGGATTGAAGATCATTTCACCAGAAGATATTACAGGTGCATTGAAAGGAAAATATTCCGTTCATCAACAATTTGAAACAATGTTTAAAGATGCGAAGGAAAAAATAAGCATTTTAACAACCTCTGATGGGTTAAATGAATTGCTTAAATCACATTTTGACATATTAAAGAAGGCAAAGGAAAAAGGTGTACAAATAAGAATTGCAACAATAGCTGATGAAAAAAATGCTGATGCAATTAAATCACTTTCTGGAATAGCAGAAATAAGAATAATAAATGAAAAAGAAATTCCTATTTCTGGACGATTTACTGTTGTAGATGGAAAAGAACTCATTCTTTCACTTACAGACTCAAAAGTTCATTCAACCCAAGATATGGCTATATGGAGTAAAAGTGAATATGCAGCAGGCCAAGTTCTTGAGCCTGTTTTTGAACTTATCTGGAAAAATTCTAAATCTTTAGCTTAAATCATTGCTCTAATTTTTTTCCCACTTACTAATGCTTTAATCAATTCTTTTCCTAAAGAAGAAGATTTATTAATACGTATACGTCCCTTTTTTCCCACAGTTGCTGAAAAAAGAAACTTATCCTCGATATAAATACTTACAAGTTTTCCTATAAGATTTTTCTCAAAATTGAATTCAATGCTATTTCCACTTTCTCTAATTTTATATTCAACTTCTTTCCCTAAAGAAGGAATTCTTGGCTCAACATCTATATGTATTCCAAGTTTTTCTTCAATTTTTGAAATTGTTGCACCATTTTTTCCAATTAGGCGAGGTATTATTTCATTACCGACCTTTACCACAGCTTTATTTTCCGAAACTATCTCTACTTCAGCTTTAGGATCAAATTTCTTTATTTCATTCAAAATTGCCTGTGTTGCAAGTTTTTTTATTCCTTCTATTTTTTCTGTTTTAATTGGAACTATTACATTTTCTTCACCATAAGTGTAAATTTCATATTCTAGTTTATCAGTTTCAAAATCCCTTACTTCCACAACAGGTCGTGCAAGATCAGCTTCTGTCATTCCTGTTGGAACTTTCACAGTCATATTGAGGCTATAAACTTTTTTTACCTCCCCATCTTTAACATAAAGAATTGTATCGATTATATGTGGAATCATTCCAAGCTCTATTCTAGGAATAAATCTTTGGATTGCATCTATAGGATCAGTTGCATGAACTGTACCAATCATTCCAATTCCAGATAGTCGCATATCAGCAAATATTTCAAAATCCTTCGTTTTCTTTATCTCATCAAATACAACATAATCAGGTCTTACTAAAAGTAAAATTTCTGCACTTTTTTCAAAGTCACCTTCTAGTGGGCGATATTGTGTAATTTCATCACTTACTTGCATATCGCGTGGTGATTCCAGAGTTTTAACAACAGCTTTTTTTTCTTTTGCATAAAATTCGGCTATAGAAGAAGCCAATGTTGTTTTTCCACTTCCAGGAGGTCCTGCTAAAATAATTCCTTCTGCTTTTTCTTTCAATCTTTCCATTAATTTTTTAGAAAGCTTATAATCTTCTAACTTAAGTTTAACAATAGGTCGGATGATCGTTACCTCTAATGCATCTGAAAAAGGTGGTCGAGCAATTGCAATTCGGAAATTACCCAATTGCAAAACTAATGCACCACTTCTCGAAATTTCAACAATCCCTTCTTCACTTATTCTTATTGCTTCAGTAATTTCCCGAATTATTTCTTCGATCTCTTCTTTTGTACATTTTTTATCTTGCAATTTTACCAATTCAAACTTTCCTGGTTTACCTCTTTTTGCTAAAGGCACAGCACCTTCTTTTAAGTGGACACTAAGTGTATCTGGTGTGAAAAATTTTTCAAATTTAAGGCCAGTAGTTTTTATTTCAGGAGGAATATAACAAACATTTATTCCTTCTGCTTCAGCAACTAAAGCCTGAACATAATCAGCTGTATAAAGAACACCTTTTTCATTTTTTGCAACATCGCGAATTATTGCATCAATCCTTCCAGCACGTGCCAATTTTATATCTTCTAATTCAGGTCTTTTTCCTGCAAAACGAATTTTTATTCTTTTTTTTCTGCAAATTTCTCTTAATTTTTTGAGTTCATCAAGACCAATAAATCCAGGCTCCTTCCCCTTTGCAGCTTGTGCCTGCAATTCATCTAAAGCCGCTATAGGTATAACTATCTCAATATTTTTCAGCTTTTCACTTTCGATTATTTCAGATATTTTTCTATCTATTATTATGCTGGTATCGCATACAATTTTTTTTATACTCATTCAATCAGCTCTTTAAAACTATAATTTTTATAAATTTTAAACTTTTTCTTTTAAAAATTTAAAATTCAAAAGTTTTTTTGTAAAATATCTTTTCAAGAAAAGAAAACTTTTTATTTCTTTTATTTATTTCTTTAAAAGGATACAGATGAGAAGATGCATAGAATGTGGCAGCAGAAATTATTTGCGAAATAGAGGAAGAAGAATCTGTACGAATTGTGGCCTAGAAATAAATGACTTCGAATAAAAGTAATAAAAATTTTTTTATCAGTTCTTATTACCCTTCACTAACTTAACTATATCATTTAGGCCTAAACTTTTTTCAGTTTTCTTTGCCATATCTCTAAATTTATATTTTTTGCTTTTGATTTCTTTAGGGCCAACTATGATAACATACGGAATTCCAATAGAATTGGCAAATTCAAGTTGTTTTGTTAAGTTCCTGCCAAGTAAATCGGTTTGACAAGAAATTCCATTTTTTCTTAGTTTTTGTGCAATTTTAATTGCATAAGATTTAACATCCTCATTGACATTTGCAATGAAAATTTTAACTTTTGTTTTTGGTAGATTCAAATCTTTTTCTTTTAAAATTTCAGCTATTCTTTCAATGCCAAGTGAAATACCCGTTGCAGGGGTTGGTCGACCACCCAGAATCTGAACCAAAGTATCATACCTTCCACCACCAGCAATTGCACCAATTTTACTCGGAATTTCGAAAATTGGACCTGTATAATAATCAAGCCCACGAGCAAGACTAAAATCGATATCAATTAAATCTGAAATATTATATATTTTAGCAATTCTAATTATTTCTTCAAGTTCATTCAATCCTTCAATTCCCATTTTACTATTCTTCAATATTTTTTTGCCTTTATTTATAATATCTTTTGAATTACCTCTAATTGTAATAAATTTCATCAGTTTTTTTACTTTATCAGGACTTAATAATTTTTCAAGTTCAGAAATGACTTTTGCTTGGCCAACTTTTTCTAACTTATCAATCAATCTAAAAATATCAAGATATTTTTCTCTATCTACACCCATCACTTCCAATATTCCATCCAAAATTTTTCTATTATTAATTCTTATTCTCAAATTTTCAAATCCTAAATTTCGAAGACAATCGATAGCACAGGCCATGCACTCTACTTCTGCATCTACCTTATCAGAGCCAATGATGTCAATGTCTGCTTGCCAAAACTCGCGCTTTCGTCCACGTTTTACTTCTTCATATCTCCAAACTCTAGATATTTGATAAACTTTAAGGGGTTTAGGTAATTGGGGGTTGTTTGCAACTATTCTTGCCAAAGGTACAGTTAAATCGAATCTTAATCCAATTTTTCGACCGGCCTTATCCTCAAATTTAAAAATTTGTTCTTTTATATCACTTCCACACTTCGCCTCCAATATTTTTAAATTTTCAATTGCAGGGCTTTCTATAGGTTCAAAACCATAACATTCGAAAGTATTCTTAATTTTCTGAATAATATATTCACGCAAAATCATTTCCTTAGGCAAAAAATCTCTTGTTCCTTTTGGAGGTTGAAATTTCATTTTCCTCACTATTAATTACTTCAAAAATAATTTTATATAAATGGCAGGATTATTAATTCACGCGGTTATAGGAATAGTTTGTGGAATAGTTGTATTTAAGTTTTTTAGAAACGTAAAATATTCATGTGCCATATTTTTTGGAATTTTTTTACCAGACATTATGAGCACTTGTTATGCAGCAATATTAGTTAGATCTTTAGACTATCATGTGATTTTACAATCATTTGCTTGGAAATCTTTTCATGAAATATTGAACTTGCAAATTATATGGATGATACCATTTGTTATTTTATATTTGGTTTATTTTGTTTATCGTGGAAAGAAAATTAAACAAGTCAATTTGACTATGTTTTTAATTCTGATGATACTAGGGTTTATTGTTCACATAATAACAGATTTTTTCATTATTGAAAAGGGAATTTTAATTTAACATAAAAAAATTTAAAAAATTTATTTAATTTATTTAAGTGAGGAGCGTGGGTGATACTCGGATTGTCTAATTTTAAAATTTTATTTACTTATTTTTCTAAGGTGAATTTATGAACAATTTGAAAGAAATAGAAGAAAAAATAATGGAGTTTTGGGAAAGGGAAAAAATATATCAAAAAGTTAAAGAAAAGCGTAAACGTGGAAAAACATTTTATTTTCTTGATGGTCCACCCTATGCTACTGGATCGATACACATGGGAACTGCACTTAACAAAATTATAAAAGATTGCTATTTACGATTTCTAAGGATGTTTGGTTATAATGTTTGGGACCGACCAGGATTCGATTGTCATGGTGTGCCAATAGAAAATAGCATTGAGCAAAAGCTCAATTTCAGAAATAAGAAGGATATAGAAAAATTTGGTGTGGAAAAATTTATTGATGAATGCAAAAAATTTGCAACTCAATATATCGGTATAATGAGTAATCAGTTTAAAAATTTAGGAGTATGGATGGACTGGGAAAATCCATATCTTACATTAACAAATGATTATATTGAAGGTGCATGGTTTACTTTTAAAGAAGGATTTAAAAAAGGATACTTATATAAAGGTGTATATCCAGTTCATGTTTGTCCGCATTGCGAAACGGTGGTTGCGTACAATGAAATTGAATATACACAAGTAACAGATCCATCTATTTATGTTAAATTTCCTGTTAAGGATAAAGAAAAGCAATTTTTACTAATATGGACAACCACACCATGGACAATCCCTGCAAATACAGGTATAATGGCCAAGCCAGACGCAGAATATGTTAAAGTTAAAATCGCGGACGAAATATTAATTCTTGCAAAGGATCTTCTTGAAAAAACAATGGAAAAGGCTGAAATAAAAAATTATGAAATAATTGAGAGCGTAAAAGGAAAGGATTTGGAAGGAATAAAATATAACCATCCTCTATACGATTTGTTTCCATTTCAAAAAAATTTAACAAATGCATATAGAGTTGTTTTATCCGATCAATTTGTGAGTTTAGATGAAGGAACAGGTCTTGTACATTGTGCACCAGGGCACGGACAAGAAGATTTTAAAGTAGGTATGGAGAATGGATTACCTTCTCCATCACCAGTTAAACTAGATGGTACATTTACTGAGGAGTGTGGACCATTTTCTGGGATGTATGTAAAAAACGCAGATAAATTGATAATTGATGAATTAAGAAAAAGAGGGTTACTATTTTATGAGGAAAAAATAACACACGATTATCCTTTATGCTGGAGATGTGAATCGCCCCTAATAATGATCGCTGTTCCGCAATGGTTTTTCAAAATTACAGAAATAAGGAAGGATCTTATTGAATTAAATAAAAAAATAAATTGGGTTCCGAAATGGGCTGGACAAAGATTTCAAAACTGGCTAGAAAATCTTGGTGATTGGCCAATATCCAGACAAAGATACTGGGGAATACCTTTACCGATTTGGGTTTGCGAAAAATGTAAAAATATAAAAGTAATTGGATCAGCCGATGAACTACCAATTAAGTTAAGTGATTTACACAAACCACACATTGACAAAGTAATTTTGGATTGCAAATGTGGAGGAAAAATGAAAAGAGTACCGGATATTTTGGATGTGTGGTTCGATTCCGGTGTAGCACCATGGGCAAGCCTTGGTTACCCAAAAAATAAAAAACTCTTCAAGAAAATGTGGCCTGTTATTTTTATTACAGAGGGTCCTGATCAGATTAGAGGCTGGTGGAATTCGCTTGCAATAACAAGTTTCATAACTTTTGGTAGATTTTCTTTTGAAAATGTTCTTTTCCATGGCTTTGTACTGGATGCACACGGTGTAAAAATGTCTAAATCAAAAGGAAATGTTGTTATGCCAGAGGAAATTATAGCGAAATATGGACGTGATGTTCTCAGATTTTACTTTTTATCAAATACTCCGTGGGATGACTTTTATTTCAAATGGGAAGATGTTGAAAAAATTGCTAAATCTTTCATAATTGTGAAAAATGTTTTTAATTTTGTAAAAATGTATGTGGAAAAAAATGGCAAATCAACACAATTAAAAAATGAAGACAAATGGATACTCTCACGACTCAATGCGGTCATTGAACATGTGACAAACAACTTTAAAAAATACAATGCGCATGAGGCCGCAAAAGAAATTTTAGATTTTATTATAAATGATTTCTCACGTTGGTACGTTAAGATAATAAGAGATAGAGTTTGGCCAACGTATGAAGGGAAAGATAAATATGCAGCTTTTTACACACTTTTAACTGTAACAGAAAATTTAGTTAAAATTTTGGCGCCATTTTGTCCATTTCTTGCTGAAGAAATTTATCAAAATATTGTGTTAAAGTTTAAAAAAGGTGAAGAATCGGTTCATTTAAGCGATTGGCCAAAAGTGGATAAAAAACGTATAAACAAAAAAATTGAGGAAGATATGGAAATTGTGAAAAAAATGGTCGAGGCATGTGCAGCCGCAAGGCAGAGCGCAGGAATCAAATTACGCTGGCCAATAAAAAGTGTTTACATATTTACAGAAAATAAAAAAGCTATTTCAGCCGCAAACAAATTGAAGGAAATTCTACTGAATATGTGCAACTGCAAAGAGATAAAAATTGTGAAGGAAAAACCACAAGGCGATTTTGCCGAAGCAGATTTTAATTTTGGAAAAATCTTAATTGATAAAGAACTGGATAAAGAACTTTTAGAGGAAGCACTGGTAAGAGAAGTTATACGTGCAGTTCAACAATTGAGAAAAGAAAATAAGTTTAATGTAAGCGAATATATCATTTTGACTTTAAATTCTGATGAAAGAACAAATCAGATTTTAAAGAAAAATGAAAAAGTGTTTGAAAAGGAAGTTGGCGCAAAAAAAGTATATGTGGGTAAATTAGAAGGTCGATATAAGGGAAGTATAAAATTTGAGAATGTGCAAATTGAAATCGCTTTCGAAAAGTTAATTTAGATTTTTTCTTAATTTTAAAATATGCAAATTGATAGTACAGAATTTGGTTCAATTGTAGTTAATAAAAAAATGTATAATTCGGATGTAATTTTGAGTTATAAAGGAAAAGTAGAGGAGGCAAGTATGTATGAACGACACTTAATTTCAGAAAAAGAAATTAATATTCTTTTAGAAGAACATCCAGAAATAATAGTTATCGGTACTGGCCAATATGGTGCATGCGAAATTTCACCTTCTGCAATTAAAGCTGCAAAAGAAAAAAATGTGGAAATAATTTGTTTGCCGACACCAAAAGCGATTAATAAATTTAATGAACTTATTCGAAAAAATAAAAAAGTTGTTGGATATATGCATGTTACATGCTAAAATCCAAAATAGTATAGTATAACTGGTAACATTATCACACCCATGCAAATACTTCGTTTAGTACCAAGCAAGGGCGGAAGCAAACCAATCGCAGTGGAGGTAAATAAAATCAACAACCCAACAAAGCCTGTAAAATAAATTGTAAGTATAAGAAAGAAAATTATAATGAACAATGAAAGTTTATGATATGGGCATTTTTCCAATAACAATGCAATTTTTTTACTGATTTTTAAGGTAAGAATCGACGCAACACCAACTGCAATTAAACTAGATGCTATAAGTAGAAGAAGTTCATTCATTCCAAAAGTTTCAAGAATTTTTTGAATGGTTATGGCAGCTCCGGATCTTGGTTTTCCAATAGAATATAATGATGTAAGTGCAAATAGCGCATTAGCTGTGTTTATACCTCCAATGCAAACTAAAAATTCTTTTGTATTGTGCATTTCATTTGTTGATCTAGTAAGTTGTTGCGAAAGAATAGTGGCTTGCGCAGATCCAATTCCAGGTAAAATACCAACCAATAGTCCTGAAAAGAAAGCCTTAATAGTTCCAAAAACTGCAATTTTCTTATCAATTTTTTCTATATCTTTCTTCTGTTTAGGAATTTTTGCTTTTTTATTTAAGCTTATGAGTAAAGTGGAAATGCCAAACATACCAGTAAAAATTGGAAAAAAGACATATGTTGAAGGGAGAAAAGAATTATTTAATATCAAAAATCCAAAAGTTCCGGATAAAAGGAAAATGAAAAGCGAAAAAAGTTTTTTAATTTTTCTTTCTATTGCAATCATTAAAAAAGCAATCCCTGAGAGAACAAAATGAATGTAACTTTTTATCCACGAATAAAAAATTGGAATAATTTTTAAAAGAAGCGGTAAAAGTAAAATATAGAGAAAAACAACTCCAACACCCCCTATCACTGTAAGATAAATCGCTTCAAGCCCTTTACCATCCAGAACCATTCTATGCCCAGGTAATACGGATAATGCTGTTGCATCATCTGGTGCACCCAGGAAGATGCTTGGAATAAAATCAATTACTGTGTGGGTAACAACCATTGAAATTATTAAAACAATTATTCCATGTGGGTGTAAGCCAAAACCAATTAATGATGGTGTTATACCAAGAATTAGTGCACAAAGCGTATTTGTATGAATTCCAGGCACAAGTCCTGTAAAAGTACCAGCAGCTATTCCAATTAAAGCGAATAGCAAAATTTCCAAAAACATCATTTCATCTCGATTTTGCTATTTTTGGAAAGCAAAACTTCAAGTTCGCCTTTATATTCCTTTACCTTACCAGAAACGCAAATGTTATCATATTTTTCTAAATAATAAATGCCAAGCTTTTCTGCTGTATCATTAAATGCCACAACTTTTATACTCCCGCTATTATCTTTAATAGTTAAAAAAACATGTCCAGCACTTGTTACAGTTTTAGAAGTTATTTTTCCACAAATTCTTACATTCGAGCCTTCATATTCTGGCGTTATTTGTGAAATAGGTATTTGGTTGGATGATAAATGGCTAGATATGAAAAATAGGGACAATATACCAATTATAGCACTTGTTAATGCAATGTATAACAGCTTTTTTTCTTCCATGTTTAAAACCTAGTCAAAAGAAATAGTAATAAATTTAGAACTACTCGAAGAGGTGGTTTTAATAATTATTTAAATTTTCAAATTAGCAATTCCAATTTATGATAGATTCGGAAAAACTGAAAAAATTATACATAAATTTTTTTAAAGAAAAAAATCATAAAGTCATTCCAAATGTGCCTCTTGTAACCGAGGATACAGCAGTATTATTTACAACTGCAGGCATGCACCCACTTATACCGTTTTTTTTAGGAAGGGCACATCCGCTTGGAAAAAGACTTGTAAATGTTCAAAAATGCTTGCGAACAGACGATATAGAAAAAGTTGGTGATGATAGCCATTTAACTTTTTTTGAGATGCTTGGCAACTGGTCATTGGGCGATTATTGGAAACCTGAAGCCATAAAGTGGGCATTTGAGTTTTTGACAGATAAAAAATGGCTAGGTATTGATAAAGAGCGAATATATGTAACTGTTTTTGGTGGGAGCGAAGATGCTCCTAGAGATGATGAGAGTGCTAAAATATGGCAAAGTTTAGGGATACCAAAAGAAAGAATTTTCTTTTATCCAAAAAAAGACAATTGGTGGGGACCGATTGGCGAGACAGGTCCTTGCGGACCTGATACAGAAATTTTTTATGATACGGGTAAGAAGCCATGTAGCACAAATTGTAAACCCGGTTGCGATTGTGGAAAATATTTTGAGATATGGAATAATGTTTTTATGGAATACAATAAATTAGCTTCTGGCAAATACGAGAAACTTAAACAAAAAAATGTTGATACAGGTATGGGAGTTGAAAGAACAGTTGCATGTTTGCAAGGAAAAAAGTCTGTTTATGAAATTGAGACATTTAGACCGATTGTTGAAAAAATAAAAGAAATGGCAAAAATAAAATCACCCGATGCGGCACAAGAAAAAGCTATACGTATAATTGCTGATCATATAAGAGCTTCGGTTTTTGTTTTAGCTGAAAAAATAACACCAAGCAATGTTGAAAGAGGATATGTATTACGTCGATTGCTAAGAAGAGCAATAAGATGTGGAAAACTTATTGGAATAGAAAAAGAGTTTTTATCCGAACTAGCAAAAATTGTGATCAAAATTTACAAAGATGAATATCCGTATCTCGATGAAAACAAAGATTTTATTTTGGACGAAATAAAAAAAGAAGATGAAAAATTTAGAAAAGTATTGGATAAAGGATTGAAAAAATTCAAACAAATTATTAAAGAAAAAAAGCAAATTAGTGGAAAGGATGCATTTTTACTTTTCCAGAGCTTCGGCTTTCCACTTGAAATAACAAAAGATTTAGCACGTGAAGCAAACATAGAAGTTGATGAAAAAGGATTTGAGGAAGAATATAGAAAACATCAGGAATTATCACGGATCGGAGCTCAAAAAAGGTTCAAGGGAGGATTAAGCGAGATATCAGAACAAACAACAAAATTACATACAGCTACACATTTATTAGCTGAAGCTATACGAAGGGTTCTAAAAAGGCCAGACATAGTTCAAAAAGGATCAAATATAACACCAGAGCGACTAAGATATGATTTTAATTTTGAAAGAAAACTTACTGAAAAGGAGATAAGAGAAATAGAAAAAATGGTTAATGAGCAAATTGAAAAAGGACTACCAGTTGTAAGAGAGGAAATGACAGTGGAGGAAGCAAAAAGAAGAGGTGCACAAGCTGTTTTTGAGCATAAATATGATGAAAAAGTCTCTGTATATTCCATTGGCGATTTTTCTATTGAAGTATGTGGCGGACCGCATGTTGACAATACACGAAAACTAGGGCGATTTAAAATTATAAAGGAAGAAAGTGTAGCAGCCGGTATAAGGAGAATATATGCAACTTTGGAGTAGCTAAGGTATTTTTGGAAGAACCATTAATATTTCTTTTGGATCGCCTAAAATTATACAATTATTGTCTAGGTACATTTTTCCAACCAATGCACATGTAATAGCATCTAGTTCATGATTAGAAATTTTTCTTTTTTTAATTTTAACAAATTTTTTTAATCCGTTTCGCAATTTCTCTATTCCTTTTTGTTTTCTAGGAATTCCGAGTATATCCTGTGCAGCACCAGGATATGTTTCTATAACTTTAAATTTTTTCTCTATAATTTTTCTTAATCGAATCCCTCTTTCAGTTAATTTTTTCATAGTTGGTAAATTTATGGGAAAAAATTTTATTCCCATTTTTTTAAGTTCTTCATCGCATTTTCTTAGACTTCCTGATCTTTTTTTTGGGCGTGCAAGTGGAGCATCAATAGCTACAATATCCGGTTTAATCCTATAAATTTCAGTAATTATTTCTTTGTCAGTGTAAAGTATTTTTGTTTCTACATTAAATTTTTCATCGAGTACACAAAAGCCAGTTGGCCTTTTTTCTACCCCTGCTAAATCTATTCCTACACACAGCAAATAATCACGCAATCAGACAATCTGCCAATGGCTGAAATAAAATTTTGCAAATTTCAGAAAATATTTTTTCATTTGTTATATTTTCCTCAATTGTAATTGTTGTTGGAATGATTTTTGTTTGTGTAAAATTAAAACCAATTAGATGTATCAAAGGCAATTTTTCTAGACTTTGGTTAACCAAAGTAATTGTTTTATTTATTTCATCAAATTTAATAGTGGTAAAATAACTTTTATTTTCTGCAAGAATATTTTCCACGTAAATATGATTTTTATATTGATTAGCAAGATTCATTAAGTATTCTTTTATTTCTGCGCAATCGGTACATGATGATGTATAATAAAATTTAACAATAGTCTTACCATTTCTTAATATTTCTATTTCTTGATCTAAACTCAGTTCATATTCTACTGGGCTTTCTGGAATTTTTGGATACAAAGATGAGAGGAAAGAGGTAACAATTACTGAGGAAAACATAATTATAATCAAAAATATTCCTATATGTTTTTTTTGCACAGAATCACTAATATATCTTAATTTTTAAAATTTAATTATGGTTTTAGAAAGAATAACTTCAGTGAAAGATGCTGTTAAGCATCCATGGAAAATGTTTATAGTTGGAGGATTTATTTCCACAATTTGCCTAGCAATTTCATTTTTAATTTTTCCATCTTACAAAGGACTTTTTTTCACATTTTTAACAACCATTTGTATGATGCCATTTATGGTGGAATTAATACGTCGTGAAGAAGAACAAACAGAAGCGCAAATTGCACGAAAAATGAAAATGAGCATATTTCGGCGCCATTTTGATATTGTTTTAGTTTATATCTCTTTTTTCTTTGGAATGATAACGTGTTTGACGATAATTTTTGTGATGCTTCCGCCAAATGTTACTGAAGAACTTTTTAAAGAGCAGATTGAAGAACTTAAACTGATAAAAGGCGAATTTTTTGGTAGTAACTTAAAAGCAATTTTAATTAACAATATTGGTATTCTTCTCATATCATTTTTCCTTTCCTTGCTTTTTGCTGCAGGAGCAATTTTTATTTTTTCATGGAATGCATCAATCGTTGCTACAACAATTGGTCTAATGGTGCGCAATATTGGTGTTGCTAAATTGCCTTTAATTGTTTTGCGATTTCTACCACACGGTTTTCTCGAATTTCTTGCATATTTTGTAGGCGGAATTGCAGGTGGCCTAATATCTACAGCAATAACTAAAAAATCAAAATGGCAAAAAATAATAATAAAAGATAGCTTGATATATCTAGCAATAGGATTTTTAATTCTTTGCGTAGCAGCATTTATTGAGGTTTTACAGCTCTAAATTATTCTAAATAAATTCCAGGTTTTCCATATTTGGCTTTAGCAGCTTTATTTTGTGGATCATACCGTTTTTTATCGGTTGATTTAAAAATGAAAACTTTTTCAAATTTAAACATTCTTTGAATGAATTCTTTTGCTTCATTGTAATGTGTTAATTCTTCTGGCGAAACTACATAAATATAGGCATTTTTTTTCTTTCCTGCTAGTTTAACAACTTGCCTTATATCTTCAATTGTTTTTTTCAACTGTTCTTCCAATTCTATAATTTTTTTATTGTATTTTTTTGAATCGTATTCTGGCCAGCTTTCTATTGCAACAAATTTTTTTCCACCTAACATGCTCCACATCTCTTCGCATATATGAGGTAAAAGCGGCGTTAACAATTTCACTGTTGTTAACAGCGTTTCAGTTAGTGTTTTTCTATTACAATTTGCAATTCCGCCATTTCTGTCAATATACCATTTTATATCATTTGTCAACTCGAAAAGCACTTTTTGAGTTGCACTTCTAAATTTCAATTCCTCAAAATTTTGTGTTGCACTCTTTATATACTCCTGAACACGACTTTGCAAATATTTTTCAATATTTTGTGTTTTCTTTTTATTTGCATGTGGAAGATTAGAAATTAAATTATAGATAAATTGAATTCTTGTTATATATCCCTGTAAGCTTTCATCTCTCCATTCCGCATCATTTAGTTCTTCATTAGAGGCAATTAAATTAATTCTTACCAAATCTGCACCACATTTTTCTATAAGAGCTCTAAGTGGAATTACATTTCCAAGCGATTTACTCATCTTTGTTCCCGCGACATTTACAAAACCATTTACACTAATAGCTTTTGGCCAATATTTTGGATTATCCCAGATAGCAACATGATGAAATAAATAAAATATTAAGTGATTTTGAAGAAGATCTTTACCTGAGTTTCTTAAATCAACTGGGTAAAAGTATTCAAATTCATCACGCATTTGCTGTATAATTTTTTTACTAAGTTTGCTTTTAGCACTTATTTCATCTAAATTACCTTTTCCTAGAAAAACATAATCGAAAACCTCATCGGTTAATTTATCGGCAGGAATTTTTTTCTCATTAATAATTCGTGCAATTGTATAATATGCCATATAAATGGTGCTATCAGATAAAGTTTCTATTATCCATTCTTTATCCCATGGCAAAGGCGTTCCAAGACCTGTTTTTCGTGTACAAGGCTTATCTTTTAGCCAATTAACTGTATTTAGGAATTGAGTTCGAACTTCTTCAGGATAAAATTTAATTTTTTCTATACATTTTCTCACTTTTTCTTTCCATTTTTCATCAGAATACTTAAGGAACCACTGATTCTCTAAAATTTTCACATGATTTGGTGTGCCACATTTGCATATAACTTCACCAGTTAGTTCCCACATACGATCAGCAATTCCCTGTTCGATAAACTCCTTTGCTATCTTTTCTTTACATTCAGCAACAGCCATTCCTGCCCATTTTCCACAACCTTTTTTGCATACCCCCAAATGAAATTCTTTTTTATAAATGATTGATGTTGCCTCATCCAATTTTTCTTTTTCTTTCGAGTTTTGAATTTCCATTTTATCGCATATCTCTATTGCAGGATGTTCTCCAAACTCTTCTGTTTCTATTATTGATATGGGTTTAATATTGTCCAATATTTTTGGATCTATACCATATTTGCTAAGTTCTCCTGGGTTGTTTTTTAAATCAACTAATCCAATCCAATCATAAGGTGCATGTGAGGGTACAGACATAACAATACCAGTAGCAGAATTTGGATCGACAAAAGCAGCAGGTAAAATAATAACTTTATTTTTAAGCACAGGATTTTCCACATATTTTCCAATAAGATTTTTTCCACTTACTTTTCCTATAACTCGAATTTTTTTGAGTTGATCTTTCAACTTTGTGATTGCCGGTTCGGATAGTAGCCAAACTTCACCATCAACTTTTACCCAAACATATTCAATTTCAGGATTTATCCAAAGATTTGTAACACCATAGACTGTTTCTGGTCTAAGAGTACCACATGGTATTATTTCTCCTGACTCTAACCTAAATTTAATAATTATATATTCAATTGGATCTTCCCCCACACCCTTTAATCTGTCATGATCGCCTGTTGGCGAACAACAACTTGGACACCAAACAACAGGATATGTTCCTTTAGTTATGTAACCTTTCTTTTTAAGTGTATTATACTGCCATTCAATAAATCTTGAATATGTAGGAGTAATGGTTGTTGTTATAAATGTTCTTCTCCAATCAGCAGAATAACCAACACTTTTTAGATCTTCAATCCATCTATTAACCCAAAATTTTACAGTATACTCCGCACCTTTATCTATAAAATCTTTTAAATCATGACTTGTAGCACCATATAACTTAAAAGTTTCGATTTGTGCTATATCACTTTTTTTCAATCTTTCTATTGCTCCAAGAATTGATGCGCCAGTTGCGTGAAATCCTTGAGGAAAAAGAACATTAAACCCTCTCATCCGTTTAAATCTTGCATAACTATCTGTCCTTAATGCTGTGAAAGCCGAACCGATATGTGGTGCCCCATTAACATATGGATATGGAAACGTGATAAAAAACTTCGGTTTTTTTATATCTACGTCCGCATTAAATATTTCTGCTAATTGCCATTTTTCCTGCCATTTTTCTTCTATTTTTTTAAAATCAATTTTGGTTTGCCTCATCAATATTAGTTTATTTTTTTAAAGATTTTTATTATTGCAAAATAGGAATATAAAATGTCCGGGCCCGTAGCTCAACTTGGATAGAGCAGCAGCCTTCTAAATCGATGAAAGCTGTTGGTTGCGGGTTCAAATCCCGTCGGGCCCATTAAATTTTTTCTGCTTTTTCCCATAGATTTTTTACATATACATTAAAAACATGAACTAAAGAAGGATCATTTGACCAAATCGAATTAAAACCAAATCTATTCCTTTTTGTTGGATCATGATCAAGCCTTAGCAAAACTTCATTATCATCGATTAGAACAATTCTTGGATGTACTTTTGTTTCAAAAATCCTTACTTCAATACCATTTGCTTTATACCATTTAACTCTCGGATAACTTATTTCATTTGGTCTTTCCATTCCTATAACGCGTATTTTAACACCACGCCGTATAGCATTCTTTACACTTTTTTGAAGTGTTGGTGTCAAGGAAAAATCACGTGTAACACCATAGACATAATTTTTACTTCTGTCAATCATTTCTGCAGTTTTGTTAAAAAACTCTTGCCATTTTTTGCCTTTTATGGTCCATATACCACTAGTAACCTCTTCAATTGGTCGAATTGGTTTTAAAAAACTTTTTAAATAGATTAATTTTTTTTCTAATTCTTGAATTTCATTTTTTCTTTGTTCTAAAATATTTTTAAATGCAATTTCTGGTGCTACTGCCTTATATTCTTTTGGACGGCCATTAAAAACCTCAACAAGTTGTTTATTCATTAGCTGATCTAAGACTTCATAAATTTTCGATTGCGGAATTATTGCTTCTTGGCTTATCTCACTTGCTTTTGCAGGACCAATAAAAACAAGCGTTGCATATGCACGCGATTCATATTCATTTAACCCAATATCTTTAAGTAATTTGAAAATTGTTTCTTTTTCCATAGCCACTATTTACTTATTTAAATTTAAAATATTTAGATATTTCTTTATCAATATGGTCAATAAATGCTTTATTCTCATTTTCTAAATAATCATCTAATTTGTCCTTAAGGAAAAATCCGCTAGCAAAACCAACAATAAAAGAAAATATCATTAGTAAAGTGCTTGATCTATTCGATTTGTTTGCAGTTAAGTACTCATCAATTTCTTTAACCATATTTTCTTTGTAGTAGTTTGGCAAGTTAGAAGCCAAAATATTATTTTTTAACTTTTCAATTTCACTTATATTTTTCGATTTTTTTAAATCAATAAATTTACTTTCATAGTACATTTTTTGATTTAAAATTTCTGTATAGTTAATTTTTATCCACCATTTTACAAATAGGCATTTAATGCCTCTCTAATTACTTCCCCACAAGTTTTATATTTTCCTTCATTTGTTCTAAATAATTCTTTCACAAAATTTGCAATCAAATCTATTACACTATCCATCGGCATTGTACTTATGGTTTCTATTAATATTTTATATTTTTTTGGTACCATTTCTGGAATATTTTTTAATAAATTTTTCAATTCGTTCTTAGAAATTTCACTATTTTTGTATTCTTCAGTCATTTTTAAAAACAAATCCTTATCTACTGACTTAAATAGTGCATAAAGAAATGAGCCTATATCGATTTCCACCTAATCACTTTTTATATCCAATTTTTTCTTCTATTTTATCTAGCCTACTACTTAACTCTTCGATAGTTTTGTATATTTTTTGTTCATTTATTTTTGGTTGATCAAGTAGACCCGCTTCTTTTAACCCGTTAATTAAATATTTTGCCATTTCTTGCGATCTTTTTTCGTTTACTTTATCTATATAGCGAGCTATATAGTCGGGTATTACTCTTGCTGCAATCGCACCAGCAGTAAACACAATTACATCCCGCTCAGTTATCACATTTTCACCTCCTCTTATTTTTTAAAGAATGATGTTATCATTTTTTTGATTTTATAACCGGTAAATTGCCCAGCAATAAATCCAGGCGCAATCACTTTTCCAGCCAAATCGCTACCATACGCAAGTGCAGATGAAAAACATGCGCCTTCAGAAATGCTATATATAGTTCCAATTACTTGTGTTATAGTTCCAGCAACACCTGCTATCAAAAACCCGCTAAGGGTTGGTATAATGCCAAAATATTCTTTTAAAAATTTTTTAGTGCGATTTTCCTTAAGATAATCTGCTGTCTCAAATAAATACTTTAATAATTTTTTATCTTGCATAAATGAAAAATAAAAAACGGAAAATAATTAAATTTGTAACTTTTTTGAGGTTGTATTTAATGTAAAATTTACTACACAAAGTAGTAAAAATTAAATTTTTAAATTAAACAAAAAGATAATTAGCTATAGCAGTGGAACACTCCAGGATAGCGGGGTAGAAGCTCAAAGCTCTCCAAAGCAGCCTGGAGTTATCACAGATTGCTCGTCGGGCTCATAACCCGAAGGTCGCTGGTTCAAATCCAGCCCCCGCTATTTTATCCTTTTTCTACAATAGTAAAAATTAAGAAAAAGGGTGGTTAAGATGAAAATTTTTCTTACTGGTTTGCCAGGTTGTGGAAAAACGACTGTTTTGCTTAAAGTAATTGAAATTCTTAAGCAAAGAGGGTTAAAAATTGGCGGAATAATAACACCAGAAAAAAGAATTGGGCAAAAAAGAATCGGATTTTTAGTTAAAGATATTTATTCAGGAAAAGAGAGGCTTTTAGCAAGCAGTGATTACAAATTTGGACCAAGATTAGGAAAATATAGGGTAAACCTAGATAATTTCGAAAAAATTGCTTTACCAGCCTTACAGTTTGCCTTTAAAAACTGTGATTTAATTGCAATAGATGAAATTGGAAAAATGGAATTTTTTAGCGAAAAATTCAAACAAAAAGTTTTTGAAATTTTAAATTCAGATAAGAGGGTTATTGCGGTTTTGCATAGAAGTTTTGTTTTTCAATTTAAAGATTATGGAAAAATTTTTGA
>Ga0105158_1000103_pt1 | contig 37206 bp, 39 predicted proteins | sample LHCtaG_FD_81567 | JGI IMG/M metagenome (GOLD analysis project Ga0105158, IMG submission 81567) | Hot spring microbial communities from Little Hot Creek, USA to study Microbial Dark Matter (Phase II) - LHC4sed_matched | ecosystem: Environmental > Aquatic > Thermal springs > Hot (42-90C) >...
CCGTCAGGATAGCCTTCAGCATGTCGTAGGCAGCATCCCCAATACGCCACCTGACATTAAAGCCATACTTGACCATGGCAAATAAAACTGCTTGAAACTTGCCCAAAAGTTTTCTACAAGCCCCAATTGCGGAGCTGCATCCAATTTATTTATAGATCCATTTTCACTATTATCTTTGGGCAGCGTATTGTTTTCCTTTTTCTTGTTTTCGGTTGGCTCCCAGTAGTGCAGCGTAGACCTAGAAACCCCTACATCAAAGTATGCAATGGATAGGTTCTTCCCGTCCACGGGGAAATGGGCTAAGCAATTTAGAGACTGAAATGTTGAAAAGCGTAAGGTATAAGAAGGCATTCTTTATCTTTATCACCTGAATGTAATATATTAATGGAAGGGATGCTAGTTTATGCCACACAAACGTAAGAATAGAGGTCGTTCAAAGGGCCAGAAAGGTAGAAGCGATCTTGTCCAGTGCAGTGGCTGCGGCGAGCTTATTCCACGTGACAAGGCTAAGAAGGTTACACGTCGCGTTTCAGTTGTGGATCCAGCTTTAGCCAAGGAGCTAAGGCAGAAGGGCGCATATATATCAAGTAGAGTGGAAACATTCTATTACTGTGTTTCCTGCGCCGTCTTCAGAGGCATAGTTAGAATTAGATCCAGAGAAGAGCGAAAAATAAAGGCGCCATTAAAGCCGTAGATTTATTCCAAGTGTAAGAGAACTAAAAACTCTCCACTATTCTCTAGAGGTAACCTCCTAATTTTTAGATTTAGCCGTCCTTCCATAAAAGTATATAGCTCTCTGAAGGACTGTAATGTTTGATGATATTGCCAAGGCTATTATGCCGACTTTTAATATACCTATGCTCGGCCAGGTCATCTCAAGTAGGCTTGATAGACCTATAATTATTATTCTTTCAGATCTCTCTACTACGCCAATGGACTCCATTGATACGCCGGATACCTCAGCTCTAGCTCTAGAATAGCTTGTCAATAGTGAACCTATAAGGGCTATCATTCCCCAAGCTGAATCGCAGAGTCCGCTTAAGATTAAGCCGCATAAGACAGCTGAATCAACGTATCTATCTAGTAGAGAATCTAGGAAACCTCCAAGCACAGTTACCTCTCCACAGAGTCTAGCCAATGCTCCATCTAAGGCATCACAAAAGCCAGAAAAAAACAGGAGGAGTAGTGCAAGAGATAAGTAAGCCCTATACATGCCAAGATCATTTAGTGCCGCGCCAGCCAAATAGTAGGCTACGCCGGATAATACACCTAAAACAGCTCCTAAGGCGCTTATCGCGTTAGGCTTGAAGCCAAGCCTATACATTAGCCTTGCTCCACCAGCTATCATCTTCTGAACCTTAAATTTAAGTTTGGTTAGCATCGAGCTTCCTCAACATATCAATGGTTACGCCCTGGATACAGTATCTTCGCTACGTTCCTATTCCTTTCAACTCTAAAAAAGTTGGCTACATTTTCACATTTAGTTCTTAAAAGTAGAAGATGCGGTACTTTTATCTCCATCTCGGTTATTGTCTCAGCGTTACCCATGCCCTTGGCAATAACGAAATCAGCCCTCTCATAAATCTCTAGGAACTCCCTACTGCAATTAGAAGGCATTAGCCCCATCATATCAGTTCCAGTCGTAACCACTTTATCTGCAACCTCATCAATTCCAGATAAAAGAGCATCTTCGATGGTTGCATCATTATAGACTGGTTCACCTTTGACGGCTACAATAACCTTGCAGCCCAACTTCTTAAGCTCCCTAATAAGCAGCTTATCGAGTACTATCTCGCCAGCGTTATCCGCTAAATAAACAACTAGTTTAGATTCGCTGGCCAACATATACGCCTTGTAAATGTCGTCTATAGCTAGATTTTTTTCAGCATCCAAGATAAGATTACTTAACTCCTTTAAGTCGAAGGCGTGTCCAGGAATAAAGAACTCGATGGCGTTGCCTACAATAGCACATAAGCATGCCCTCCTAAACCTTAAATAACCTGGTTTCTCCTCCAAAATTATCCTCTCAGCAAATGGCAGAATCCTCATAGTCTCAATATTACTCATCTTTTTCCTCTCTGCCAGCGGATCCCTATTGCCAGTTACACTCTTAACTATTCTATCGCGCATCGTGCCAAGAACCGCTGGTATGGCGTTTGGACGGAAATTTTCTGCAAGCATCCTGAGGAGTTCACTTACTGCCTTAAACCTCAACCCGGAATCCTTTGTCGCCTCAAGCGCCTCAATATAACCCCTTTGAAGTATGCACAGGGCACACTCTGGGCTAATCTTCAACTGCATTAATGCCTCCATTTAAAACATGGAGACTAGCCGTTCGTCCCTGGAGGTTATTTTGTGGCGTTTTAGGGCGGTCTCCAGAGACTTTCTCCTCACCCACCTCTCCATCGGTAGCACTGCTATCTTTGGGGCGGGTTCATTGGGCATTGGGGACAACGGCACGGGCCCCTTGAGAGTTAAATATTTCTTCTCAATGTTTAGCACGTCCACCACATCTCTCTCCATCTCAATTCTACATTTTGGGCATTTCTTTCGGATCCCAAATAAGTGCCACAGTAATATCATAGCCCCTAACCCTTAGCCTTAAGCACCGCCTCTGCGAATTCAAGCATAACTTTATAGGGGTCTTTAGCCCTTACCACACCACTCGCGACGAGAACTCCCTCTGTTCCAAGCTTTATTGCCGCGGCAACATCATCGCCATTAGTTATTCCAGCTCCACATAAAACGGTTACTTCCGGACTAATCCTCTTGACGGCCTCCACAGTGCTTGTGACGACTTCAGGTTTGGCTTTTGACACCGGTATCCCGGTGCCTATAAGCTCCGGGGGTTCAACAGCAACCATGTCTGGTTTGAGAGCCGCTGCTGAGACGCTTACAGCGGTATTATTTGTGCATACAACTGTGATTAAGCCAACTTCACGCGCTCTTACTACAGCCGCATCTATGTCAGCTAATTTTAGTCTCCTTTCAGAGTGATTAATCAACGTTCCAATAGCGCCAGCGTATTTAACGGATTCCGGCAGTATGTGCCCGGTGTAGCTTCCAAACTTTATTGGATCTATATGCTGCGCGAAAACCGGTATACTAAATTTCCCGGCTATTATTGGTATATCAACAAATTGCGGAGATACACCAATACATACGCCGGTTTTAACACTGACTTTTTCAGCCATTTCAGCTAATTTAACGGCGTTCTCCCCGGTTGACTCAGCATAAGTCTTAAAGTTTACAAGTATAATGGGTGTTCTAACACTACTCAACTTATAGTCCTCCTAGACTCCAAGAGTTTATGTAGCATTATCCTTTTAATATTTTTCAGTTATTGTAGAGAAAAAAGGAGAAATATCCGCTGGCAGATCTATACGCCTATCTTAAAACTTTTCCATTTGTCCTGGGGACGTGGCAACTTAACATATAAAACCTTTATATACTAAGTTACCAGGTCTCCTTTAACCGTAGAAGGGTGGTTTATCACGTGTATTTTCCTGCATTTGCTGCTCGGCGATTTTCTTTGCGTCTTCAAGTAAATTGTCAAATGTTTCATCCAGTTCAGATATGTAAGCTTCCAGCGCCTCAATGTATAGCTGTAAAGCTTTAATCAAATCGTTTACGCTGTTACTGTAATCTAAGACCGCACTTATAAAATCGACTTCCCTCCTATCCTTGTCTGTCGCATCCATATCTTCCTTAATTTCTTCCAGCATTTTATAGAAGCATTTCTCTTCGATTTTAAATAAGTCTGATTTAAGATTCACATAGGCTTTTAAGCTCTCCAGAGTTTTCTTCACGGTTCTCCTACCTATAGTCTCAGTCAAATGCACACCTTCCCCTCAATCTTCTGTTTGCTAGGAGTCTAGGTTGGATAAAGCTTATAGGGGAGGCGTTATAACCCTTGTTAATAGGCTTATGTATTTCTGAAACTTGTTAGCATGATTATGCTGAGCAAGAGATCTTAAAGAACCATGGTATTTTACATGGCGAATTATTAAAGAGGAAGCATCGTCTTTTACATAGATTCGGTGAGAAAGCCCCTAACTTCAGTTGGAGGATGAATAGCCATTAGGCTTATATGCTTGTTGCTACCAGCGTAGTTTGATGCAGCATGTCGATGCCCATCAGAATTAAGAGGGAAACGATTGAGGAGCTTAAACGCCTAAAGTTTCATCCGAGAGAAACCTACGACGACGTTATTAAGAGGCTGATTGAAGCGTGGAAAGAACGAACACATTCATAGTTGAAGATGCCCATCAGCTTGGAATCTCAAAGATGGTTCTTGGAAGATTGAAGGGCATAAGAGGCAACAGCCACAACAGTGCTAAAGCAAACGCTATGATAAACAACTTCTAGAGCATCAACTATACTGTTAGGAGGTTCAGGGAGAAGAGTATGGTATAGAAGTCAGAGAGATAAGCGAATATAAGACGTCGGCCCGCGCTGCAGCTCCGAAAACATAGCGACTAGAGGGTGGCTCTTCAAATGCCTGGACTGCGGGTTGGAGGCGAATAGGGACGCTGTAGGCGTCTTAAATATAGGCTGCCTCCATGGAGGCAGCGTTAACGGAGTGGTGGCCTGCTTCTAAGGTGGAATGGGATGAGGTGGAAGCCTAAAAGGGCAATGAAAAACCAACCAATGAACACCCTAGAAGCAAGATTCTCCCGGCTTCAGCCGTGGAGAGTGTCAAAGTAGACATTTTAATTAAAGACCTTTATTGCAATATTGTGATGATGTAGGTTAATGCCTCGCTGCGTGATGTACTCTGAAGAAGCGGGGAATACACTGATGACGCAAAAAGCTAAGATTCTTCTCAGAGAAATGGGCATTAAAATTTAGCATAAAACCCCCTTCTCCTACTCTACTCACTTTCCTCTTCTTCCTTTTCCCTTCCCCTAAAAAGAAAAACCGCCTACATGAACTGCTCTAGTCTTGTTAAGCCGACGATTTCATCGAATTCCAAGTTTAATGCGTCTAGAACTTGATCAAATGTTGACCTAAGATAGCTGACGTACTTATCGACATCTACCTCTTTTGATGTTGCCAGCTGAACTGGTTTAACAAATGGTTCCTTAATAACCTTTACAAACCTTATTGTATCTCCTGCTTTAAGTTCGGTTCCTTTAGCCTGCAGTATGAGCGCAGCCTTAACATGCTGCGGCGTCGTCTTAGTGTAGGCTTCTGGAAGCTTTCCTAAGACAACTTCAAATGCTAGATCATTTATATCTTCCCATTCACGGTTCTTGAGTTTCATGTAGCATTCGCGTATAGTCCGCTCAATATCCTTCTTCGCGGCTTCGAATTCAGCTGGCGTCTTAACTTGGCTTAATATTATTTCTATTGCATCAAAATATCTTTTTATGAATAGCGGTATATGTCTCTTCTTACCAGTTAACCCCTTGACATCCACGCTTCCATCCTCTAAAACGCCTAGATAATTCTTTTTCCTAGAACTGAAAACCGCATAGCGATAATATTTATCGACGTCCAACTCCATTCCTAAAGTCTTCTCAGCCCACTCTGATAACTCCTTAATTCTCTCTGGAGTTGGGTTTTTTAGGAATAGGCTATCTGTATCTCCATATATCACTTCAATCCCAAGTTCACGTGCCTTGTTTATTGTAAGGGTAATTATGTTTCTGCCTATCGCTGAGGTTGCCTCTGCCGCTGGTGGACAATAAAGGTCAAATATTTCGGCGCCGAAGACTCCATAGGAGGCGTTTAAGATAACTTTAAGTGCGCTCTGTATCACATTATACCATTCTCTCTGCTCGCTTTGAAGAGACTTATCTTTTGACTTAGGCTTATACCATCTAACCCTTAAATCTCTGAGAGCGCCAATAAGTGCGCTTTCAAGGGCTCTATGCTTCTTACACACCCAGTGTGGTGTTTCAGGGACGATGTTGTCTTTACACTCTTCATGGACGCATCTAACAGTCTGATACCCGAGGTTGTAGACTTTGATTATGGATGGATATAGGCTTTGAAAGTCCATTACTGCTATATTGAAGTGTACTCCTGGCACTGGCTTGACAACTATTGCGCCCATATACTTCTTGCCCTTAATCATAGCTCTCGTCGTAGTTGTTCCCCTGGCAGCAATTATATCGTCGCTATTTGGGATCAGCATATTTCTCCTTCGATGTTCATAGTACATGAAGCTGCGAATCCATTTTGAAACACCCTGCCTGCTTACATCTTCCATTGGCATCCGACTTATTCTAGTTAAAATCATTAGAAGTTTCATTACTAGGTTATTATTATAGGATGTTAATTCCAGAGTAATTTCAGCGTCGTTAAGACAGTAGCGGGCGAGTTCACCATAGGAGAGTTCCGATACAGGTTTTGTCAGCTCAATTTTTGTTTTTCCAAGTAATGCCTGTGCAACTTCATCTAGGGTTACGTTGCGATATTTTTGTCCAAAAGCATATATTTGAATTGATCTATTTAGAAAGAACCTGTATAGATCTATGTGGACACCATATTTTAACGAGCAGATTTTCTGACCTCTCTCTATTGGTACGTCATTCCTTAAGAATCTTAGATTCTTAGCTCTGTGATATAGGTAATTTAAGTCGAAATCATCTCCATTAAACGTTATTACAAAAGGATATTTATTTAGCGCATTAAATATTGCTTGAAGCATCTCTCTTTCAGAATCATAGAATTCCATAATCACATCTTTTGGAAGGTTTAAGTCTCCCCCCTCAATCCCCTCACGCTTAAGTAATAAAACCCTCTTCTTTCCATCTGAATCAACGAGGGAGGCGCATATAACTGGTTGGGATGCTTCTTCTGGATCCGGAACTCGAGTTGCTATCGGCGAGTAAACTTCTATGTCAAGAGCTACACGCCGCATCACCGGAGCGGGATACTCTAGAAGTCTAGCCCAAATCTCCAAGTATGGTAGAAGATCCTTGGATTCGTCTTTAAAGAGGTTGTCAATCATCTTCCTAACATTCTTTTCAGCCTCTTCATAGACGTATGCTACTAATTCACCATCCTCGATTTTATATGGCATACCTGGTTGAAGGCCTCTATCATAAATATAGCATTGATAATATTTGATGGCCGCCTCCCAAACCTTGACTTCTCCGCTTCCTCCAAATAACAGTGAATAATCTTCTGGAATTATGTCTCTTAGACACCCTTTTGGCTGTCCACCTATGGATAATGGGTCTTTTGCGACAACCTTTGTCACATTAATTCTCCGATCATATAAAGCGTCATATTTTTCAACAACTTCGAAGTGGTCAAAACTTGGGTGGTTGACAACTCTTTCAATCTTCTCTAATTCTTCTACAGAAATATTTGTGAGGAGGTAAGGTTTATGGCCAGTATTGTCATACCAGTAATATATACGCTGCGAGACCGGCTCGTATAGCTTCACGTAGGCTGCTCCTCTCGAACCATCATAGCCTACTGAAACAAGGTATGCTGGAGGTAGATTCCTTGGCGTGTCTTCTATTTCTTCCTCAGCCTTCCCTACAAGAATCTCTTTATTCTCAGCTTCCACCACTTCTTTAGTTTTTGGATGGATCCCGCTATCTTTGTGATCCCTCCCATGGCTTTCGGGCTTATTTGCTTCATAGAATTCATCTAATCTCTTCTGCCGCATCTCCGCTCTATTTGAAATATATGTGATTGGTTAATTTAAAACTTCTGAGGATAGTTTCTTTAAATAGTCACTTTGCTAAATAGTTATTTAAAGGAGATTAAACGAGGTTTTAAAGTTGAATTGGGCGGCTATATTAAAACTCTTATTATGCTCTGAGGATTTCGAATCGTGGTTAATGGACTTTGCTTTAAGATATGGCTATCTAGGGATATTTTTTGCAAGCTTGATGGGAGCCCTATCCATAATAGTTCCAATACCGTACACGGCGCTAATATTTATGTTGGGTAAATGGCTCGATCCAATTCTTTTAGCTATCTCAGCTGGCTCCGGCTCGGCTTTAGGGGAAGTTTTCGGTTATATTGTTGGATATTATGGTAGGGCTCTTATAAGCGAGGAAAGAAGGAGGAAAATTGAGTATTTATTGAAAATCTTTAGAAAATATGGGTCTATAACGATCTTCTTCTTTGCTTTAACTCCTTTGCCAGACGACCTCCTCTTCATACCGCTTGGCATAATGCATTATCCTCTAATCAAATTTTTTATACCATGTTTTATCGGGAAAACCCTGATGTCTCTCATATTAGCTTACGGCGGAAGGTTCTCTATAAGCATCCTCGAAGCCTTAATTGGGGGAGAAGGTGGCGACCTCATATCGCTGATAGCGACAACAGTTCTCTTAATAGTCATATTGATCATAATGCTTAAAATAGATTGGGAAAAAATTCTCTCCTCAAAGAGACTGCAAAAATACTTTTCTATAAAAGAAGATTGAATTCTATACTATTCTGAATTCACTATAAAAGGGCGATGAAAAATCGACCAATGAACACTATAGAAGCAGGATTCTCCCGGCTTCAGCCGTAGAGAGCGTCAACCATTTTAAAATGGGTCTACGACTTCTCGTTTTCATGACGCTTTACATAATGTAACGTGGGGTAGACGGCTCAGTTGATTAGATAATCATCATTGTTTTCAGTGGAGGACCACTCTCTCATCCGCATCTACCCCAAAAATATTTTCAGCACCCGGCTATATATGAGTTATCTTGGCGGAGGTAAGTGGAAATATTAATCTTCTTAGTGAAGAGTTTTTAGCGATGAAGTTTTTCATTGCCTCCCAACCCTCAAGAAATATAAGGAGTAAAATGATAATCCTCTAATTAGGAGGTATTTGGGGTATGTATATGTTCAAAACATCAGTTATATCAGATGAGGTATCTCAAGATCTTAAGCGTGTAGCCGCCTTCGCTAAGAGATTTAATCTCAATGGAGTCGAAATTAGAAGCGTTTGGAATAAAGGCCCGCATCTCCTTCTTCAAGAGGTGGATGAAATTAAGAAGATTTTATCAGATCATGGGCTAAGGGTCAGCGCAATAGCTTCACCGTTCTTTAAGGCAGACATTGACAATGAGGGTGAATATAAGGAGCATCTAAACATATTGAGAAACTGCATTGAATTAGCAATTAAGCTGGATACAAAAATAATTAGGGGCTTTACATTCTGGCGTAAAGGCCGACTGGAGGAATATATTGACAGAATACTTGAGAAGTATCGGAAGCCGCTGGAGATAATAGAGGGAGAAGACATTATTCTAGGCATAGAGAATGAGCCGTCAACTTTTGTTGGAAATGGACGAGAGCTATCCATTTTCCTCTCAAGAATTAATTCGAGGAAGGTTAAGGCAATATGGGATCCCGGAAACGATATGTTTGATCCATCCGGAGAAGTACCCTACCCCGACGGCTACAGATACGTTAAAAACTGGATTGTTCATGTACATGCCAAAGATGGTGTAAGAAGGGGGAGGAATGGAAAGCCGGAGGTCACAGCCTTCGGTGAAGGCGAAGTAGACTACAGGGGGCAATTCAAAGCCCTAAAAGACGATGGATACAGCGGATATATTTCTCTAGAGACCCACTGGAGACCTAGAAGAAAACTTTCGGAGGACATTCTTGTAAGGCCGGGTGGAAAAGCCTTTTCTGAAGAGGGTGAGGAAGCATCGGAGATATGCATGCGGGCTCTTCTTCAGATGCTAGGCAGCATATAAGGAAGCGGCATCTCAACCTGAAGGTGCAACGTAAAGCCGGCGAGACTTAATCCTCACCCTCCCTCCATTTTAAGATTATCCCCAACGTGTTTTCCTTGGCGTTGATGAGTTTACTGTAGGCCTTTGCCGCCTCCTCAAACCTTAATCTCTCAGTGATTAGGTCTTGAACTTTTAGGAGTTTTTTGCCTAGAATATTTAAAACTAATCTTACTTCGTCTCTATATGTCCAGAATCTGCGGCTTGACTCATAGATTGGCCTAACACTATTATGGGCTCCAATTACCATGACGCCCTTCACGTGGACTAGGCTATAAAAGTTCACTGTTGAGATCCCCCTTGGGCTGCCTAAGAGGATAACTCGCCCACGCGGCCTTGCAAGGTCAAGTGCCAGGGAAATTGCATTTGGATCACCCGTGGCCTCAATCACAACGTCAGCGCCCTTTCCCTCCGTAATCTTCATCACAGCATCCTTCAAGTCTACCTTCGCGGGGTTTAGTGCTTCATCAGCACCGCACTTCTTTGCGACGTCTAGTCTATAGTCATACATGTCTACGCCTATCACCGGCATTCCGCCGCTCAGCTTAGAAAGCTGAAGCGCTAAGTTGCCAACCAACCCCTGACCAAGAACCAACACAGACTCACCGAGCTCTATACCCGCTTTCCTAACCCCTTGCATTGCTATTGTAGCTAGGGTGGAGAAAGAAGCTTCTTCAAGAGATACATTTTCAGGGATCTTCTCAGCTTCTCCTTCCTCAGCAATTACGTGGCTGGCGTGAGACTTTCGTGAAACCACTCTATCTCCTACATTAAAGGCGGATACCTCGCCTCCCTTAGCATACACTACCCCAGCATTCGAGTACCCCGGATACATAGGGAACTTTCCCGGAGTGTTCGGCAGAGCCATTAAAAACGCTGTTTCCGTACCCGGGCTGATTAACGTACAAACACTTTCTATCAATATTTGTTTTGAACCCGGCTCCGCTACGTTGAAATCCTCGATTTCAACTAAACCTCTATCTCTGAATACAATACGTTTTCCTCTTAACGTAGATAATTTTGAAGTAGACAACTAGCTAATCCTCCAATAAACCAATGGCTTCACCTCAATTATATGCTTTTAACATCATATGTGCATTTTCTCGCATAGAGCTCTTTTTTCTGCTATATATGAGCGATGCATAAGATTTTAAGGTTGAGGGAATGGACGCTACATTGCTATTAAAAGGTGGTTGAAGGGCAAGGCTTCAGAGATTAAGGTTCCGAAGGGAGGTAGCTGATGAAGTTAAGCAAATCATAATGTTGATGCCGGAATACTGTGAAACCATTGGCTCATTCATCTCAGAGGCGATAGGGAAATACATCGATAAGGCTTGAAAACTTTTCCAGCCACGCATACCTGCATCTCTCTGCACGGGGCATCCCCAGTTAACACTCCAGAGCCCAGAAACTTAAAAGGTTCTCTCTCCATCCCCGCCATGAATAGCGAGGTTTTCAGTTATAAAAATATGATTTAGAAGATAGATAATCTTGTTTAAAGTCTAAAATCATCTTTTAACACCGCTTCAATTAAACAAAATGTCTTATAAAGGGAGAGTTTCTAACATATTTTGGAGGTGTTCCTCTTGGAGCCAAGCAAGCTGCGTAGTTTCTTTATGAATGGCGCCGTAATGTGTGTTCAGTTAACTCCATTCAAAGAGAATGAGGATGTAGATTATGAGGGCTTAAGGGAAAACACTTCATTCTTGATAGAGGAAAGTAGGGGGCAACCCCTAGTTTTAACCCCTGTTGGAAGCACTGGGGAGAAATATGCTGTCACCGACGACGAGTGGAGGAGAATTGTTAAAACTGTTGTTGACGTCGCTAATGGGAAGGTTCCAGTTGTGCCGGGTGCATCGCATTCTGGCACCAGGGTCGCCCTTGAGCGGGCTAAATACGCTCAGGATGTAGGCGCCGATGGAGTGATGATAGTATTACCCTACTACCACGTTCCGGAGGAGGAGGGCTTATACCTACATTACAAGAGGATTGCGGATGCAATTGATATAGGTGTGGTTCCATACAACAACCCAGATGTGTCGAAAATATATATGATGCCGCATATCCTCAAGAGGCTTGTTGAAAACACAGATAATATCGTCGCTGTGAAGGAGAATACTCCATTCATTCCAACGCTATATGAGCATATAAAGGCTGTGGAGGATAAAGTTCCTATACTGCAGGGTAGGGGTGAATGGTGGTTTGCAGCAACAGTCTTCCTTGGAGTAAGGGGATATATTTCTGGATATGCAAACTTTATGCCGAAACTATGCTTTGAACTGCTTAAAGCTGGTTTAAACGGAGACTATGCGAAGGTTAAGGAGGTAATGAGGAAACTTGATCCCTACGAGGATTTCATAAAGAGGATATGTAGGAAGTATGGGCCGTCGACAACAGTATTGCCCTACCCATATGTAAGCTCCTATATGATTTTCGCTGTGATGAAGGCGACGATGGATATGCTGGGGCTTAGGGGTGGATCCATGAGGTTGCCGCTACTAAACTTGAGGGAGGAGGACAAGAGGGAACTAGAGAAAATAGTGTTCGATGTGTTGAGACTGGAGAAAATAAAGTAAGAGTTTCCCCAGGAAAATGCTAGGATGAAGATACTTCATATCTGCCCTGTAAACCCTTTATAATCCACGGCTCCTCAGACCTATGAAAGTAAAACCCATAGTACGAGGAGAGCTTTGCAGCTACATCCCTTCTCTCATCCACCATGTTTTTCCTCTCCCTAGGGTCTTCAGCTAAATCATATAGCTCGTCTGGTTGCCCCTCGGGTCTCTTTATATAACTCCACCTTTTATCCCTTATACATCTGTCTACAGCCTCATGGTAACCCACGATAATGTGGCTTCTATGTTCCTCCCTCTCTCCCTCAATCACCTCTAGAAAGCTCTGTCCCTGCATGCATCTAGCCTCAGATTCAAGCCCAAGTGCCTCCAGAGCTGTTGGCAGAATATCTGGAAATTGTATGAGCGCATATATATCCCTATGCTCACAATTGGGCAAATGCACTATAAACGGAACCTTTAGCAGTTCACTATACATTCTATCCGGACCCTTAAGGAATTTTCCATGATCTGCAAGTGGGTGCCCGTGGTCGGCGGTCACTACTATGATTGAATCATCGTAGTATCCCAGTTCCTTTAAGGCTTCAAGCATGGTTCCGAAGCAGTGGTCTACGAAAGACGCTTCCCCAGCATATAAACCTCTAATATAATCTATTTGTCCCTCAGTAGCCCAGCTATGCGCGTATCCGCCCATCGGCAATATTAGTCTAGGGCCATCATATGAGGGATCTGTATAAGAGTCGAATCTCGGAGGAGGATCCCACGGCTCATGGGGGTCGAAGCAGTCAACCCAGAGAAATATGTTCTTGTGCACCCGGTTCTCCTTAAGCCACTTAGCCGCCTCACTAAACACTTTGGCTGGAAAGTAATCCTCCTCAGATTTAAAGTCGTCGGTATTCGCCAGATATCTTGCAACGAGCCTCCTCCACGATTCTGGGTATTTTTCATTAATATAGCTATCAATTTTCCTCTTGGGCGGCGATGATATGTAGGCGTCATACTCTTGCCCCCTAATCCATCTAAAGCAGTTGAAGTTTCTATGGTAGTTCATATCTGGCCTAAAGAGATGATATGTGTCAGATATTAACCCGCAGATAAAGCCGCGCCTAGACAATATGTCAGCTGCAGTTATGTCTTTTGGATATGGTAGAAGCGGCTGCCATGGCCTATATGGCAATGAAAACATTCCGGTTAATATCTCATACCTCACTGGGATTGTTGGTAAACCGGATGGATAAGCGTTGTGGAAGACTATGTTCTCCTTTGCAAAAGAGTCTAGATTTGGAGTTCTACAAGCAGGTACTCTCTCAAATATCCTCTCCCCCTTATTATAGTAGCCGATATGATCCTGTCTAAAGCTGTCTAAAACAATTAGTATAAAGTTTCTAACATTTTTCATCTTATGCACCTCACCGTCAACCAAATTTTTAATAAATTAAGAATAAATTAAGATAGATAATCCAAGACATATAAATTGAAAGTTTAGAAATCTAAGCCCTTGCATGGTCTCGGCGAAAAAGCTTATGGTCTGTTTAACAGCGGGGTGAATTGTCGATAAATTTAATATAGTGACAGGTTATGTAGGCTTGTGGAAACCTATCGGCGTTCAAGGAATAAAGTCTTTTCAATCCAGTACCACTATCTCTCACTCAACAAAGTGTTCAAAATCCATGTTCTCTCCGTTTCCTAAAGGCAACTGCGGTTATGAGGAATATATTTAATAGGTGAAGTTCCCAAACTTAAATCTATGGTTGAAGCTAACCGGAGGTTTCTTACGATGAATGAGTATTTGCTGCCGGATAAAATAGAAAGTGAAGAGGAGCTAGATGATCTTCTCTCAAAGCCTACAAAGGAAACAATAAAAGATCTATCTGAGATCAACGGCGACATAATGATCCTCGGAGTCGCTGGGAAAATAGGGCCAACGCTCGCTAGACTCATTAAGAGGGCCGTTGACGAGGGTGGTTTAGATAAGAGGGTTATAGGAGTCTCAAGGTTTTCAAATCCCAGTGTAGCAAATAAACTTGCGCTTTCAGGCATAGAGGTAATTTCCTGCGACTTGCTGGATGAAGATGCCGTGAATAGCCTTCCGGAAGTATCTAACATAATATTTATGGTTGGAAGAAAGTTTGGTACAGAAGAAGACAACACGCTGACCTGGGCCACCAACATTTACCTTCCAGCGTTAGTTGCCAAGAAGTTCAGGAGATCTAGGATTGTCGTTTTTTCCACCGGAAACGTTTATCCAATGGTGAAAATATGCTATAGGGGTGCCGATGAAAGTGTCCCTCCAGACCCTATTGGCGAATATGCTCAGTCATGTTTGGGGCGCGAGAGGATCTTTGAGTACTTCTGTAGGAAATATGGGGCTAAAGCCCTCTTCTTAAGACTGAACTACGCGATAGACTTAAGGTATGGAGTTTTACTGGACATAGCTCAAAAAGTGTTTAGTGGCGCTCCAATAAGCCTTGCAATGGGATATGTGAACGTAATATGGCAGGGCGACGTGAATAATATCGCCGCCCGATCCCTGAAGCTATGCAGCAATCCACCGGAGATATTGAATGTAACTGGTCCGGAGATCATTCCAGTGCGGTGGCTGGCTAAACAGTTCGGTAAGATCTTTGGCAAGGAGCCTATATTCGAGGGGAAGGAGGCTGAAGACGCCCTGTTAAGTGACGCAACTAGATGCCACATGATCTTTGGTTACCCGAAAGTTACATTGGGGCATATGATTAAATGGGTGGCTCACTGGGTTATGATAGGCGGCCCAACTCTTGGTAAACCAACACATTTCGAGGTTAGGGATGGGAGGTTTTAAACATGAGCCACTATCCGCTTCCACCCAAACATATCCTATCCCTTCTTAGGAAGGGTGTTGTCATCCCAGCGCATCCTCTAGCTCTAACCTCTGATAGAAAACTCGATGAAATCCGGCAGCAGGCGCTTACAAGATATTATATTGCCGCCGGCGCTGGTGGAGTGGCTGTAGGCGTTCACACAACCCAATTCGAGATTCATGATCCCAAAGTAGGGCTCTACAAGCCAGTTCTTAAATTGGCTTCTGAAGTAATCGATGAATGTTCAAATAAAGTCAGCCGTCCAATAATCAAGGTAGCTGGAATCTTCGGTTCTACAGATCAGGCTGTTGAGGAGGCTAAAATTGCAGCTGACATGGGCTATCATGCGGGGCTTGTATGTTTAAGCGCTCTTAAGGGCGCGTCTAATGATAAACTTATATCCCACTGCAGGAAGATAGCTGAATCCCTGCCGATATTTGGCTTCTACCTCCAGCCAGCTGTTGGCGGAATGGTTTTGGGCTTCGATTTCTGGAGACGCCTCCTTGAGATTGAGAATGTTGTCGCCATTAAAATAGCGCCCTTCAACCGATACTATACGTTGGACGTCGTTAGAGCTGTAGCTGAGGCTGGAAGAGAAAATGACGTCGCCCTATACACGGGAAACGACGACAACATTGTTAATGACTTACTGACGGTCTTCTCTTTTAAAGCTGGAAATGAGGTGAAGAATTTAAGAATAGTTGGCGGGCTATTGGGGCAGTGGGCCGTCTGGACTAAAAAGGCCGTTGAACTACTGGAGAACATACATAAAATAGTTGAGTCAGGTCAGCCGATACCTAGAGAGCTACTTACTCTGGGGGCGCAGATAACCGATGCCAACGGCGCCATATTCGATGCAGCACATAACTTCGCCGGATGCATTCCAGGGATACATGAGGTTTTAAGGAGGCAGAGACTTCTGAGGGGAGTATGGTGCCTAAACCCCAATGAAACGCTATCACCGGGGCAGAGGGAGGAAATTGACAGGGTATATAAATCTTACCCGCATCTGAGCGATGATGAATTCGTCTCGAAACATTTGGAAGCCTGGCTTGAAGGGAAGATCTTTTAAATCCTCAACAAACTGAAGTCAAGAGACACATATGCGTCCGGTTCAAACCCTTAATGAACCTCAACTACTTGAGGGGAGGAGATCTACTCCTAGGCGACTGGAAGCGAATTACTCCCGCAGGGTGGTCGAGGCGAAACTAGCCGTTGAGAAGTAGATTGTTGGAAACCCGAAACCAACAACCATGAAAGGCTATGAATAGCCATCTACTGAGAAATGGTAAAACAATCTTCTTGAAGATTTTGGCGATATCTCATTAGATGAGGCAAGGCGCTCCTCTAGCAATACGTCATCAATGCCAACCTTGGCATAAGTTCTCAGTGTTTCTACATCCTGCTTCATGGCTCTTTCAGGCATAAAACAAACCAGCTCGAGTTTTCTGAGAAGGAATATCGTTATTCCCCCTAAATCCTAAGTAGCTGCTCAACCCGTCCAATAGGAGGAGCCGATGCTGGGCTCTGAGTTAAGTAGAGATAAGTGGTGGATTGTTACTTTAATTTAACGTTTGAGAAGACCACGCCTAACGCTTTCCTCTTGACTTCAAAGTATGAGTCTATTAGGTCTTTGGGCATCTACTGGGATTCTGAAGCCTTTAACTGCCTCCACAACCTATCCACCTCGCTTCTAGGGTAGCGGAGCTTGCCAGTCGGCAACCTAACAGCTCTTTCCCTTCCTCTGCCACTTCCAGAGAGTCTTAACTGAGATTCCGAAAATCTTCGCCACATCCCTTGGGCGTAAGAGTTCTTCACTCATCAAATAGACTATAGAGTACGTTGTAAACCTATCTACTTTGAAACCGCTAACTACGGCGCAGAAAACTTTTCAGAACATTTTTCTCCACAACAATCCTCGCATAGTCAAGTCTTCCACCAGTAAATTCTCCCACAGCTGCTATTGAGATTGATAAAAAGACCTTGACCGATAATAATCTACGGGATAAATTCCCTGAAAATAGGTTAAAGGAAAAGTGAGGATAGAGTGGTCTCTATGGGTTGTGTTGTTGGAGTATGCTTTGTAGTTCGTCTAGTACATCTGTTAGCTTTGGTGTGTCGAAGAACTTTCTTCCGGTCATTTCGTTTGCTGCAGCCATATACATCTGGCTTATCAGCGTCTTCAACTTAGGCTCCAGCTTCGGTGGAGCGGTTTTAACCAGCGTCTTCCAGCTCTCTACGCCTCTCTCCCTAGCCTCTCTCTTAGCCCACTCGACCTCCTTAGCCCAATCTGTCCGCCTATAATATATTCTTGCAACTTCCTTGCTTACATGAAGCCCCCTATATGTGAACCTACACTCATCCAATGTCCCAACAACATCAACAACCATCAGCCGTCTATCTGAGTCGAAAGCTAACTCAATTTTACCATCCTCGTTAACCAGCCCAGCTCCCTCAGCTATCTCGGTTATGGTCTCGTTAACCTTTAACAGTATGGCTTTAATCTCCTCAACCTCCTCGTCCGTTAATCCCGCGATTCTCTTGGCTTCATCCCAAGTAATATATCTGTCGCCCTCCTCAAGCTTAGTGCTAACATCAAAAATGGGCTTAGCAAGTCTCTCACCAGGCTTAGGCATATGATCTAAGCCAAGATCCTCCAGCGTTATAAGCCCCTGCTCAAGTCTCTTAAATATCGAGGAGCCCTCAGGCAAACCGTTCCTATAAATTATCTCCAGCGGCAGAAGATAATTCCTCAGTCTGGGCGTATAAATGGTGTAGTCATATTTAAGTTTTCCATCTTTCACATAGGCTCTTGGCTTATAAACGTTCACCAGGTTTATCTCCATTATATTTGTCGGTTCATCAAGCTCGTCGAAGCGGATAACCCTCTTTTTAGAATCAACCAACCCACGATAGTGTGTCCCTACACCTTTCTCCTCAAGTCTCTCAAAGCAATAGGCGCCTATAAGGCACAGCGAGGCACCCTTACCATCTATGTGGTCAGGCATCTCACCCCAATCAAAAACCGAATAACGGTTGGAAAAGTGGAATCTACCTATCCCCATAACATCGGTAGTCGGCTCCTTAATAACCTCCAGGTCCTTTACACTACCCAACGTTTTCAACCCCCAAATTTAACTTCACTCTTCCCATATTTTTGTTTTCAGTCAGTAGCGTTGTTTTTTCCGCTAATGAAACTCTATCTCATATTAGCAGTTATAGTCAGCGTGCATGTAATTTTGGTGGAATCCGCTGAAAAAACGGCTTTAAGTGAAGAATCTAGGGTTAAGAGAGGTATGAGCACCGCTTAGAGTGAGCGCCCCACCGTATAGGGAGAGAGATGGGAAAACTAAATCTGGTATGCGAGTTTTCTACTGCAAAAGCGAGATTAACATAAAATAAAAATGTGTTTAGCATTTAGATTTTATAGTTAAGATTGTTGGATGCGATGTCTATGGTTAATCTTTGGCGTGATATTCCGCTGGGCGATGACCCGCCAAATATCGTTAATGCGGTTATTGAAGTTGTCAGCTGGTCTAGGGATAAATATGAGTATCACAGGGAGTGGGAGGCATTCGTATTAGACCGCGTTCTGCACTCCTCCGTTGTCTTCCCAGTTGAGTACGGTTTTATTCCACAAACATGGTATCACGACAACGACCCACTCGACATTATGGTTCTCTCCTACGAGCCGCTTGAAGTGGGATGCATAGTTAAGGCTAGGCCTATAGGCGTATTAATTCTAGAGGACGAGGAGGGCGAAGACCCAAAGATTCTATCAGTGCCAGTCAGGGATCCAAGATTCGATGGAGTTAAGGGCCTATCAGATGTCCACCCACATAAACTGGCTGAAATAAGAGAGTTCTTCGAGGTTTATAAGAGACTTGAACCAAGAAAGTGGGTTAAATTCAAATCTTGGGGAAACGCTGAGGAAGCAAAGAAGCTAATAATGTACGCGGTGGACCTTTATGAAAGAACATTTAAACTGAAGTAATCTCCGTTTTGGTCTAGCGTTAACTTTCATCCCTTGCCTCCTCCTGTCATGGGAGGGCTTTCTGGGTGAACGGTTGAAGACCCCCTCTATCTGGTATTTATAGAGGAGGTTTTCACAGATATTTTATCTCCATCTTCTTCTAGTCCACATGTGTGGCGCTTCATCCGCCTATACCCATTCAGGCTTAGCTTGCCCCCACATGTTGGGTCCAACTAACATGCTCCGAAGTAGAGTTTGTTATAGGTATACTTGAATGGGTAGGATCATCTTGGCGATGGAGCATTCGACGCTAAACCGATGCTGAACATAATAGCATCCAAAGGATACATATCCATCATAAGGAGGGGTCTCTCAAGCCCAAGAGGATATGGGACGAGAATAATGAAACATTATATGCTTATAGAGGTGTTGGAGAGGGAATATTCGGAGCATTAACAGTGGAGTTTGGAGACAGAATAAAAGCGAAGAGGAGGGAGTCAACAGAAACAAGAATACCACTAAGAATCACAATATACTGCCTAAAAATCATAGTAAGATGGATTTATGAATAAGTTGGACACGCCCCCATTTTTAGAAAAATTTTTAAATAAGTGTTTATTCTTCTCTCTCAATAATGGGTGATGGGGCCCACCCTTAACCGCCCGCTCTGGCGTGCGGGCTGATGGCTCCTACTTGTCTAAAAGCATATGCCAGAAGCTGGTGGAAGGGGTTGAAGCCCCTACTTGCTCTGCAATCTCAGATAAACAGCTTAGTGGATTTAGACGTCATAGTAAAGTATATTTTCGAGCGGCAAAACCCGGACGGAGGCTATACGTTCTGCAGGTGGGCGGAGTCAAATGCCCAGGACACATTCTATGCCTTAAGCATTCTTGAGATCCTTGGCGTAGAACCAGTGAACTTAGATAAGACGATCAGTTTCTTGAAGAGTCTCCAGCATGATGATGGAAAATTTGACTCAATTAAGGTTGCATACTATGTGGTTGAATCGTTGGCTAAACTTAGAGAGCAGCCTTTGAAGCCAATAGAAGGTTTAGAGGATTACTTACCAGATTTGATTAGGAGCCTTGGAAGCCTATATGTAGATATTGAAGCTCTCTCAGAAGTTGAGAGTATATACATGCTTGTTGACCTCTGTAAAACGCTTAACATTAGAGTTGATTCAGATAGAATAATTGGGGCAGTATTAAGTATTAAGAGTGGCGATGGGAGCTTTGGGAGCCCTAAGAGGTCTAAGATGGCCTCAACATTCTATGCGCTTGCAACACTAAAGACTCTAGGCTACGATGTCTCCAACAATTTAATAGACACTTTAAGCTGGATTAGAAAATGCGAGTGCTCGGTTGGGGGCTTTTCGCAGTCCTCTGAAGCCGCACCAACCTATCTAGAGGATACATACTTCGGAATTAGGTCGCTTGAAATCTTAAATGAGAGAGTTAGGTATCCTCAAGAAACCCTAAAATTTATAGCGCGTTTTCAAAACCCAAATGGAGGCTTTCGCAGGTCAATATTTTTAGGTATATCAGATTTTGAATCAACTTACCAAGCGTTATACTCAATTAAAGTGTTACTCTCGTCTCTAAGGTTAGGGTGGATTTAAAATTGAACGGTAGGCTTCTACCGGACCCAATTATCAAAGTTATCTTAAGCGGATTACTAGATTCCTCATGGGGGAACTTCCACAGAAGCACAATAGTTAGATTCACAGTTTATAGAAACCATTTAGAGATTGGAATCGGCGAGGGAAGCATACACATGTGGGAGCTGAATATTTTAAGAGATAACCCGGTAAGACATGAATGGATTAACATTGATACGCCTAGACTAGTATATGTTGAAGGCGTAAAATATGTTCCGGAAACAAAGGTTTCAGGGATGCCGAGAGGTCTACTCCCAGTTCAAAGCAAAGATATATGCGTATTTATTAGCGATGAAAGACAAATGATATTTCCAGCATATAGATGCTTTGACATAAACTTTGGCGAGCGAAGAATCCTCTCCATACTAAGCCCAAGCACGCTAGTGAGGGACATGACTGAGGTAGTCCACCCAGTGTTCCGGCGGGAAAAATACCGGGGAAGAGTTCACAATGTAGAGGTTAACGCTGAAGCATTAAGTAGATATCTTAAATCTGGCTACGGTATTGGCATACTTAGGAAAGTAAGCATCGTGATGGGGGAAATTAAGGCTTTTCCACTTCTAGGAGGGGAGGATATGAAAATAATACTTGGCAATTTAGATTAAGAGGAAAATTTAAAGTTTATTTCAGTTTTCCTCAAAAATTTTCAGCTCTCTAATTTACGGAGTCTTAAGACTTGTCTCTATCTAAATATTAGAATTTTTCTTCATCGAATTACATCTGGCTCCCGAAACATTTATAAAAAGTGTTTTCATTAATTTTTGAAAATAAGGAGTATGTAGTACTGTATGCGTGGTCGGCGGAAGACTACTCTACAAGAAGTAATATTCCAGAAAGAAGCGGTGGATGTTCAAATTGGGCATCCATATCATCGCCGATTTCCTGGGAGTGGATCCCAGGAAAATTGCGAGGGTAGAAGATTTACGCGTTATTCTAGATAGGGTTGTCTCTGAATCCGGGCTTCATGTGGTTTCTTCAGTTTTTTATCAATTTGAGCCTTGCGGCGTCTCCGCCGCGTATATTTTATGTGAATCCCATTTAAGTATTCATACATGGCCTGAATGTTGTTATGTTGCATTGGATATATTTACCTGCGGCTCCGATGAATGTGCACTTAAAGCGTTTAATTTATTGGTTGAAGAGCTTAAACCTAGCGTTGTAGAGAAGAAGATATTGAGAAGGGAGTTTTATGAGAAAAGTAGAAACTCACATACTCAGAGCGCTTCTAGGGTCTGAGAAGAGCATTTGGGAGCTGCTTGACGTAAACTTTTTCACGGTGAAAGCCTTTGTGGATGCGGTGAACAACCTCTTCACGGATGGGCTAATAGCTGTGAAGGAGGGTAAACTCTGCTTAACTGAGAAGGGTTTAGAGATTGTTGATGAAAGGACCTTAGACTTTAAAAGTAGAGTTTGCTGTGAATGCGAAGGGAAGAGGATAATTCCCAATGGAAGATTCAGGGAAGTTGCTGAGAGTTTCCTGCAGTTAGTTAAGGATAGACCCATGCCAAACCCTGAATTCTTTCAGGGCTATATGCGTGAGCGAGATGTGATAGCAAGAATGGCATTAATGCATTACTATGATGATTTAGCGAATAAATCATTTATAATTGTAGGTGACGACGATCTGCTAAGTGTGGCTTTAGCCTTAACCGGCATGCCTTCAAGAATTGTTGTCTTAGATATTGATATGAGGCTCGGCGAATACTTAGATAAGATATGCGGCAAGTATGGTTTAAAAATAGAATTCTATAACTATGATGTCTCAGATCCGTTGCCGAAGGATTTGATCGGTAAATTTGATGTCTTCTCGTCAGAGCCATTAGAAACGTTAAGTGGCCTTAAAGCTTTCCTCTCTAGGGGGGTTGCATGTCTTAGGGAGGATGGCGTCGGCTACATTGGCCTCTCAACGGCCGAAGCCTCAACTGGAAAGTGGAGGGCTGTTGAAACGATGCTTCTAAAAATGAACTGCGTAATAACCGACATCATCAGAGACTTCTCGAAGTATGGAACGTTCTATGAAACCGCAAACTACGAAATGTTCACTTCAAGATTTAAATTCCCAGTTGACAGAAACCCCGGCATCTGCTGGTATAAATCCTCACTGCTGAGGTTTGAAGTCTCCGGATGTCCTAAGCCGCTAATAAAGCCTGAAAGAAAAATCTCCATTAAGTACATTGATCCAAGGGATGATGTAACAAATCCATTCCTCTACATGAAACCAAAGACCCGGAGACTTGGAAAAGTAAACTTAAAATAATCGTATGAAAATTGTTTTTATCAAGTTAGAAGCATAATATTATACGTGTGGAGGAGGATGAAAAGATGAGCAAAACCGAGAAGCCGCATCTGAACCTAATAGTGATTGGACATGTAGACCACGGTAAATCAACGACTATGGGCCACTTCCTATACCTAACTGGCATAATTGACGAGAGGACAATTAGGCAATATGAGGAAGAAGCAAAAAAGATGGGTAAAGAGTCGTTTAAGTTTGCTTGGGTCCTAGACAACCTCAAAGAAGAGCGGGAAAGAGGTCTAACAATAGATCTAAGATATCTAAAGTTTGAGACACCGAAATATTTCTTCACAATTATAGATGCACCTGGACACAGAGACTTCATTAAAAACATGATAACCGGCGCGAGCCAGGCGGATGCAGCGATCCTAGTTGTCTCGGCGAAGAAAGGTGAGTTCGAGGCTGGTATAGGGCCAGGCGGCCAAACTAGGGAGCACGCCTTCCTAGCATTCACGCTGGGAGTTAGGCAGATAATTGTCTTAATTAACAAGATGGATGACCAAACAGTTAACTGGAGCAAGGAGCGCTACGAGGAGATAAAAAATGAAGTTAGCAGGATGCTTAGGCTAGTTGGCTATAGATCCGATAAGATACCGTTTATACCAGTATCCGGATGGTATGGAGACAACCTGATTAAGCCGAGCCCCAACATGCCATGGTACAGCGGTCCAACACTATATGAAGCCTTAGACCTATTTGAGGTTCCACCTAAACCAATTGAGAAGCCGCTGAGAATACCGATACAGGATGTTTACTCGATAACTGGCGTTGGAACAGTGCCCGTTGGCCGCGTTGAAACTGGCGTACTTAAGGAGGGCGACACGGTGATAATAATGCCTCTAGGTAAGACCGGTGAGGTTAAGTCAATTGAGACCCACCATACAAAAATACCTAGAGCTGAACCTGGAGACAACATAGGTTTCAACGTTAAGGGTATAGCGAAGCAGGAGATTAAGAGAGGTGATGTGGTAGGTCACCCAACGAACCCGCCGACTGTAGCCAAAGAGTTCATAGGGCAGATTTTTGTCATCTACCACCCAACTGCTATAGCTGCTGGCTACACGCCTGTAATGCACATTCATACAGCGCAGGTTGCTGTTAGATTCGCTGAGCTATTGAAGAAGATTGATCCAAGAAGCGGCCAGACTGTAGAGGACAAGCCGGCTTTCCTCAAGACTGGTGATGCAGCCCTAGTTAGATTTGAGCCAATTAGACCCATATGTGCGGAGGTCTACACAGAGTTTCCACCGCTTGGGAGATTCGCTATACGTGATATGGGGACGACGATAGCTGCTGGCGTAGTGAAGGAGATAACTAAGAAAGCATAGGCTGAAAAGCCATCTACTTCTGTTTTACAACACCTTTTATTTTTAGTCTATCTATTAATTTGCTAAAAATTTATTTAGGTCCTTGTGGAAATGAGGTTAGAAGGCTTATGAACGGGGAAAAGAAAAAGGTTGAAATAATATACTTCTACTCGGATCTCTACGAGAGTAAGAAGAGTTTACTGCCTATAGCGAGGAGACTTCAAAGAATGAGGAAGGATATAAATGTCCGCTTAGTTAATGTAGAAGATCCGGAGAACGTTGAATTAGCGGAGCTCTACAATGTGAATAGTGTTCCCCTCGTGGTTTTTCTGACGCCTCAGGGTGATGTCGCATCGAGGAAAAGCATATCCTTGACGGATGAGAATACAATAAATGATATTGCAAACAAAATTGTTAAGGGAGATCTACCTAAACCCAACGTAAATGATCTCCGAAAGAAGATTCTGGATTCTTTAAAGGCGGTTTCTAGGAGAAATGATCTAACACAGCTAATAATTGAGCAGGTTGAGAGCGATATTCTTGAGGCGGACTCAGAGGAGGATATATGGAGAGCTGTAAACCTGCATGTAAGCGTGATCAATCATACAATTAGGGATCTGGAGGAGTATAAGAGAACGCTTCAAGCATATATTAAAAGAAACCAGGGTTTCATTATATAGGGGTAAAATTTTTCATCCAATATAAGATATTTTTCTCTCCTCAATTCTCCGCGCCTCTTCCTTAACGGACCTCTGCTGCTCCTCTATTCTTCGCATTTCCTCCTCTATTTGAGCTATTCGTTGTATCTCTTTATCCAAACCAGTTAAATCCAACTTTAAATTCAACATTCTCGTAATTACTGCGAGAACGCTTTTTGCGGCTTTAGGATCCGGTATATAGCCCGGGGTCTCGCTGAGTAAGCATACTCCACTGATACCTTTAAACTTAGCTAGACCAAGTATTAAGCCCGCCGCCCCAACGATTGGGCTACCTAAAGGACTGCTTAACGATCCGGCTTCTAAAGCTTTCTTGAGGGCTTCTGGATCTGTAGCTGAGGCAAATACCTGCGGTGTATCTGTAACATCTCTTCTATAACCGCCAACTGTTATAATCATTTTAACATTCTTTCTCTTTGCATAATCGAGTATTGTATCCGCAACCTCATATTGCCCCTCAATGGTTTGCGCCTGCGAGTCACCTGTCAAGAGCATTATATCGTTTTCCCCCAATTCATTCCTCCAATAGTAGAATTCATTTTTAAGTAGGCTTATGCTTCCCTCTTCATCTACAGTAACATAATATGCGAAGTGCGGCGAGTAGAGCTCAGCGAGTTTCTCAGCTTTCAGCTGCTTTATCAAATACTTAACGGTTATTCTGCCAACCATTCCTAGGCCTGGCAGCCCCTCTATGAGAACCGGATTCTTTAATTCAACTTCCTTTTTCTCTATCACCACAGTCTTCTTCATTGAGGCTACTCCTTAACACGCTTTTATATATTGCATATTTATCATCCGGCGAGAATTTCGCCGGATGCGGGATACGAACCTCCCCATGACAATATGGGCATGAATCCTTTTTAAGCGTATACCTTCCGCATTTCACACATTTTCTTAATAACCAAACCATTTATCTTTCATCCACTCTTGGGGGTAAATGTGCCCTGCCCACCCATTTTCATTATAGTGTTTATGGCTTCATCAGCAACCTTCTTTAAGACGGCGTTTGCCTCCTTATAGTCTTTGGCTGTGACCTCTATCTGATATTTGGGTGGGGCAATAACATATATGTTGACATTAACCCCCCTTGAAGCACCTCTCTCTCTAGCCTTCATAAGAGCTTCTTTTATCCTTAAAACTCCATCTGGCTTTAAACATGTCATGTTTAATATTCCCTTAGCTTTGACAGCTGTTACCTTAATCTTTTCTCTAGCAGTCTCCGCAAGGACGTTGGCTATATCCTCCGGTATCCCCCTCTTCACTAGAACTTCAGCCCCCTCCTGCGCAGCTGCCTCAAGCCCCTCATAGATGTCGCTAAAGGAGTTCTCGACTTTTTCAGCAATCACATTATATAATTCTTCTAAACTTATCCCCAGCTTTTGAGATGCGCTTCTAAGTAAGCTCTCAGCTTTCCTGCTCCTCTTCCATAGTAGAATTTTCTCGCGCTTCTCTCGTTGCGTAACCCTTCTAAGCGATAAGTCTATTTGATTCTTTGCTGGATCAACCCTCAATACCTTTAAGACAACCTTCTCGTCCTCGCGAATATAGTCGCGGATATTCCTTATCCAACCCGAGGATATTTCAGATATGTGTAGGAAACCCTCCTTCCCACCATACTCGTCGAGTCTCACATATGCCCCATAATCTGTTATCTCATTTACAGTTGCTATTACTAGTTCGCCAACCTCAGGCCATTCGTCTCTTTTAAGCATTGGCATATCTTCCATCAACACCTATCATTCGAATCTAGCAACAACCTCACCTTTCACCTCAGCTTTTCCACCAGTTGGCTCTGCAAGAACAGCTCCACAGATGTTGCAGCGTACAACGATTGAAGCATGGCTAAAAGTTGTCTGTTCATTGCCACACTCAGGGCATTTAACTTGAATAAATCTGCTCCTCGGTATAGGTATAATCTTCTCCCACAGTTTCATCTCTAAACAGCCTCCGTCCATAAGCTACTCTATTGCAATCTTCTTTAGGCGTATGCCTTCTCTTTGAATCGTGTATCCGCAGTTTTTACATTCGAGTTTTAGCATGTGCTTCTTGGTTGTTTTAGCCTTTCGTCTAAGTATTGGATATTTCTGCCCGCCATAACCCCTCCTCTCTCTTTCATGCGCTCTCTCGCCTCTAGCTAGGGCTCTGCGTCTTCCATCCCTGTATATTGAAACAGCATGTACAGTATGTTTATTACACTTAGGGCAGTAGGTTCTTATTTCTTTAGGCACGTTCATGGTGGATGCGCCACACAGTATATGCTCAACTCTTATAAAAGCCTAAGAGAATGTATTTAAGTTTTTTGAGGGGATTTTTCGCTATGCAAGTTATGTAGCTTAATGCTGGCTCAAATCTCTCTCCGAAATATCTATACGGTTCCTCTATTCTCTTGGGAGCTATCTTTGAGCCTATATATCCGGATAATATTGCAGTTACAGGTGAAATTGGATATATTAAGACGTCGGCTAACGTCGGCGCATTCCTATAATATTTCAAGTAGAACGACGCCAACGTCTCGCCTTGCGCATAAAGTGTTCCGAGAAACAACGCGTATCCTACGGCGTCCGTGAGCAAATAGATTACTGCAGCAACTATGAGGGCGTCTTTAAGCTCCTTAACCCTTGAGAGATATATTATTGCTAGGGCTGAGAGAAATGAGGGCAGAAAATATAAGTCTACATCCCCCGCTACAGCGGAGAAGACCATGGAAATCGCTATTGAAAGAAATGTTCCTAATATGCCAAGCCACATGAGGTTCAACACGTTCTCCTCTGGCTTATATTTTTCCCCAGCTTTTTCGACTGGTGCTCCACAATTTGGGCAGAAGGCCGCCCTTTCCGGCAGCTCAAAGCCGCACTTGCTACACCTAACCACTTTAGCATCACCATGAATACTAGAGAAATATTAACCCTAATAAAAGCTTCTTTTCGATGTCTTTATATTGATCTAATCCGTTTTCCTCTAGTGTTGATGAGTTATGACTAAAGCCAGCGGTTTTCCACGTCAACCCGAAGTTAATATTGGTACGATAGGGCATGTGGATCATGGAAAAACAACCCTCGTTGAAGCGATTACTGGAGTTTGGGCTGCGAGACATAGTGAAGAGTTGAAGAGGGGTATTACGATAAAGCTCGGGTATGCTGATGCACCAGTATACAAGTGCCCAGTTTGCGAGCCACCACGCAATTACTCGACAAGCGAGATATGCCCTAAATGTGGGTCTAAGACTGAATTTGTCAGAGCGCTTAGCTTTGTGGATTCGCCGGGGCATGAAGCTCTAATGGCGACGATGCTCTCTGGGGCAGCTGTGATGGACGGCGTTATACTGGTTATTGCCGCTGATGAGCCATGCCCACAGCCCCAAACCAGAGAACACCTGGCGGCAATAGAGATAATGGGCGTAAAGAAGATTGTTATAGCGCAGACCAAAATAGACCTAGTTGATAAGAAGCGGGCTCTTGAAAGCTACAGGGAAATAGTGGATTTCACAAAGGGAACTGTAGCTGAAGGCGCCCCAATAATCCCTGTTTCAGCGCTCCACTCAGTTAACATAGATCTGCTGCTTTATGCGATAGAGAAGCGTATTCCGACGCCTCCACGCGACCCAAATAAGCCGCCGCGCATGTATGTTGTTCGATCATTCGATGTGAATAAGCCCGGTACTCCAATCAGCGATCTCGTTGGTGGAGTTATAGGCGGATCGATTCTCCAGGGCAAATTTAGGGTTGGAGACGAAATTGAAATAAGGCCTGGTATAAGCGTTTCATCTAGAGGCGTGTATGAGTCCATCTTCACAAAGATAACGAGTCTACATGCTGGCGGAAGATATGTTGAGGAAGCAGTTTGCGGAGGCTTGGTTGGCGTCGGCACCCTCCTTGATCCATCATTAACAAAGGCTGATGGTTTATCTGGGAATGTTGTAGGTAAATCTAATCTTCTTCCTCCAACAAAATATGATTTAACTGTAGAAGTTCGCCTCTTTGAACGTGTTGTAGGCGCAAAGGAGCAAACTGAAGTCAAGCAGGTTAGCGTTGGTGAAATCCTCCTCCTAGACGTTGGGACAGCTATAACAACTGGGAAGGTTACGCATGTTGGCGGCGGAAACGTCGAGATTAAACTTACGAGGCCAGTCTGCGTGGAGGAGGGTTCAAGAGCCGCGATAAGCCGGAAAATAATGGGTAGATGGCGATTAATCGGCTATGGAATAGTAAAGTAGACTGCCCTCCAATTCATGTTAGATGGATTAAAGCAAGCTTTTATTCTTTTAACGCAGCCTTTATCCACCAAGTGTATTAGCGTTGAGTAAGCAGGTTGAATCTTTGCTCAGGAACTTTATTCTCAGAATAACCAGAGAAGTGGTTTAAACAGGTCCTCACGATAAAAGGGTATTATCTGGATGTGCCTAGGAGAGGGACAACGTAATATTTTTGGCCAGGCGGTTTGGTAAAGGCGGCTCCTTTATCGGTTAGGCAATTGTTCGCTGCGAATCAGGCGGCTGAAATCTTAGAGATAGCGAATGGTCTCTGCGATATAGTGAAGATTTAGCTTCAAGTATAGCTTTAGGGTCATTAACTCTGCCACCATAAGATGTAGCCTAAAAAGTTTCGTAGTGAACGATCTCTTTTAGAGGTCTTTTACGCGGCGGACTTGGTTTTTCAGCTGGGTACCCTACTGGTATCATCGCCACTGGTCTTACACCCCTAGGTATCCTCAATATCTTCCTAGCCGCTTCCTCATCGAATGCTCCAACCCAGCATGCACCTAAGCCTAAAGCGCATGCTGCCAGAAGCATATTTTCGATGGCTGCGGCGGTGTCCTGAATGCAGTAGAGGTTTACTCCTCGGTTCCCATATATGCGGCCGGATCTAATCTCATCGGCGCATGCAACTATTACGACCGGCGCCTCCTCTATAAATGTTTGGTTTAAGGCCGCTCTGGCAAGATCCCTCTTAATATCGGGTCTTCTAACAACGATAAACTCCCACGGCTGAATATTTCCGGCGGATGGAGCCCACCTAGCCGCCTCAAGAATCTTCTCTATCTGCTCGTCGCTGACGTCTTCTTCGGTAAAAGCCCGTATACTTCTCCTAAGCTTAAAAATTTCGAAAATATCCACTGCTTAAACCTCCAAAATAAATATGTGGCTTTGACTATTTTTGATTTTTCTCCACGCTAAGATGATGTTCTCCCTATCTTGTTAAGTATTTGGGTTAATGCTCCGCGCACCTCTTCCAATATGCCTTGGATTTCCTGCCTCTTCCTCCTTTCTTCTTCAAGCTCTTTTTTGAGGCGTTGTATTTCCTCGGAAGATGCGAGTTCCGGCAGCGTTATCTTTACTCCCTCTCTAGCTATTTTCTCATATGTTTCCCTCACAATGCGCCCGGCTTTTGTCTTACCTTGAAGGTGGTTTCTTATAGTTGCCTCTGTTCTTCCGGTTTCCTCCGCTATCTGCGATATCGGCATTTTCGCCTTCTCCCTCGCTAGGGCTGCGGCTGCAACCGCCAGACTATCAACCCAAGTTAGTCTCTCCTCCGGTTTCTTAAGCTCCTCGAGAACATCTGGTCTCATGATGCTGCTTATCAACAACACTGTTTCAAGCTTATGTATCTGCTCTCTCCCGACAGGCGAGAGGGATATCTCACCCACCTTCCAATAACCTCCTCTGGGTTACCATAACAACTTCTTTAGGCTTAATAACGATTCCTTTATCAGTTATCTCAAATGGATGTCTCTTCATTGAATGGGCTGTCCCACGCATCTTCCAAACTATAATACTACGCTTAAGTTCACCATTAATCTCGTCTAAATCGAGCCTAACTATTCCATCAGCAGCATGTTCAACGCCTGGACCACCGAATCCCCTCTCAGTTACACTAACCTGTGAGACAAGTAGAGATGTGCAACCCAACCCGGACAGAACCTTCTTGAGTTGAAGAACCATGCTTCTAGCTAATGCCGGCTTAGTTATGTAAAGTGTTGTAACTGAGTCGACTACAACCCTCTCAGCTCCAATATCTTTAATGGCAGCCCTAAGAACATCGATTAACATCTGGAAATCATCGGGGGATCTAACAACATACTTCTCCCTCTTGGCAGCCTCACCTATACCGGCAGTGAATGCGTCAACTAGGGCAAATAAGCCCTTATCCTCATAGGAGGAGACATCCCAGCTAAACTGGGCCATAGAGAGCCTAACTTGAACCGGGTGCTCCTCTAAGGCGACGAAGACGCCTGGCTCCTTCTTGAGAAGCCCATTATAAAGGTACTGATAGCCCAGTATAGACTTCCCGGTTCCCGGTCCCCCAGCTAATAAGACGACGTTACGTCTAGGTATTCCGCCATTAAGTATCTCATCAAACCCAGGTATCCCAGTTAACACTCTTTCAATGACCATACTTTTCCCTCCTAGGCTTGGAATAGTTCAGGATATATGGTTATTGTTCGATAGACTAGTTGATGAGCAGATTAAGATATAATGCTTCTAATAATCATGGGTTTAGCCAAATATATGCATATCGTTCCCCAGTATCCCAGCATAATAGAAATTCTTATCACTCTATATAATCTTGATCAATTGATTACATGTGGGAGTGGTATTGTTGTCTCATGGTTTTTCCGAGAGATGGGAGGGGAAAACTGAGGGTTTAAAAGGGTACCTTAATCAAACAACTCCGCTTAAGGATCGCCTTGAGGGGGCGATAAGAAGGATTGAATCTCAGCTGAGTAAGATCAACAGCTTCATCGAATATTATAGCAGACGGGAAAAAGAGTTGTCGGAGAAAGTTGTTCATGCATATGAAAAGTATGATGAGGCTAGGGCGAAAATATTTGCCAACGAGTTAGCTGAGGTACGTAAGCATAAAGATATCTTAGTTAATTCAAAACTCTCCCTAGATAGGGCTGCATTAAAACTTCGTACAATCTATGAGTTTGGGAATTTCGCCTCTGCAGTGTCTTCTGCCAAGAGGATCGTCGGCGAGGTTCGTGAAGGAGTATCTAACCTTATGCCCGGCGTTAGCTCAGAGTTCTCTCAGATCGAGAATATGCTTGAGACGCTAATCACCGAGGTTGGTCAAAGCACTCACGAAAACCTGAATTTTAATCTAGAGGGCGAGGAAGCCGAAAAGATACTTGAGGAGGCGAAGATTGTTGCGAAAAACAGGGTCGCTAAGAGTTTTCCCGAGTTTTCGAAGAGTGAAGATAAATGAATGGTTGGCACTCGAGATTATTGTAAATCTCAGCATATCGCCTATAGAATCTAAGTGGAATTTATATTGTTGCTTCAAGTTCGCTTATGCTATGTAAGTCTAGCTTGAAGAGGTCCTCTATCTCATATATATTATCCTTCACGTCGGTTACAACAACCCTATTTCCCATCTGCACAACGCTCATTCGACCCCTTGTCCTAAAGGTTCTAGGACCCTTATCGGTTACAACCTCCCAGAGGAATTCGTCTCCGCTGGTTTCAATCCTCTTAATTTTTAAGATCCTTGGAATGAAATAGATTTTATCTAGAATCTTCTGCAGGTTCTTCCTAGATTCCTCATCGAGCTCCCTATAATCTTTGATTATGCAGACGTCAACTCCATATGAATCTCTAAATATTACAAATTCTGGGCGAGTTACTGGAAAAGGTCTAGCTGGGATAAGGCCAGATAAAACCTTTCCATCAACAATTAGTTTAAGAGAGTTTTCATTCTCCTCAAGGAACGCTTTAACCTTCTTTGGATCTAAAATGTTAAGGGTCTTTAAGAAATCGATCAGCGGCATAATGTCACCTCCCAGCAACCTTTACGGCGGCTTCCTCTGCGAACTGAGCCTTGTAGAGTTGACTATATAATCCACCAGATTTAAGTAGCTCTTCATGAGTCCCAACTTCAACTATTCTGCCTTTATCCATAACAACTATTTTATCAACATTTTGGAGGGTTGATAATCTATGCGCAATTATAATTGTTGTTCTTCCCTTAGCAAGGTTCTCCATAGCCTCCTGAATCTTCTTCTCAGTTAAAGTGTCCACTGAGGAGGTTGCCTCGTCAAGTATCAGTATTTTCGGTTCAGTTATTATCGCCCTCGCTATAGACACCCGCTGCCTCTCTCCTCCAGAGAGCTTCCATCCCCTGTCGCCAACGTTTGTATCGTATGCTAAAGGTTGACTCATCGCAAACTCATGGACATTCGCCGCCTTTGCGGCGGCGATTATCTCTTCTAAGGTTGCATCTTGTCTGCCATAGGCGATGTTATAGGCTATTGAACCATAAAAGAGTAGCGGGTCTTGTAAAACCAATCCTACTTGAGATCTTAAGCATTGAACCTTTATTTTTCTTATATCTACACCATCAATGTATATGGCGCCTTCATTTGGATCATAGAAGCGCAGAAGCAACTTAGTTAACGTCGTCTTACCAGATCCACTTGGGCCAACTATGCCTACCTTCTCCCCGGGCTTTATCTCCAAGTTTATGTTGTTTAATACAGGAATGTACGGGTTATATCCGAAGCTAACATTCTTGAATACTATTGATCCCTTAAACTGGAACTCCACGGCGTCTGGGGCATCCTTGATTTCCGGCTCGACTTGCATTATCTCCAAGATTCTTTCGCTTGATGTTAGCGAGGATTGAAGAGGTTCAAATATATTGCTTATTGTCTGTATTGGCCCATAGAACATCCCCATGTAGCTCACGAAAGCTACAAGCGAACCAAACGTTATCTCCCCGCCTAGTACTTTATATCCTCCGATCCACCAGACTATTGCCGTTCCAGATGATATTGCAAATCCAAGTAATGGGAAGAATTTTATATGGAGCAGGGTCACTTTAAGGTTGGCTTTAACAAGGCTAGTCATCCTCTCAATTAATCGCTTCAACTCAAACTTTTCCTGCGTAAATGTCTTCACTACAACTATGCCTGGTATAGTATCCCATAGCAGCGAGCTTACATCAGCCCATCTACGCCAAATCTTGTGATAGGCTCTGTGAGCTCTCTTCCTAAATAATGGTACACCAACAATGATTATCGGTATTGGCAATAATGCGAATAGTGCTAGATATATATTCATGGAAAATATTATTATGCCTATACCTGCGATCTGCAGGGTGCTTATAATCAATGTTTGTGTGCCCCATGTTAGAAACCATTGAACTCTTCCAACGTCGTCGGTAACCCTGGTCATTATTCTCGCGGAGCTCATCTTATCATAGAAGCCGAGTGAAAGCCTCTGAAGGTGCTCGTAAACCTTAACCCTAATATTATAAATAATCTTCTGGCCGAGATATGCAAGGGTGTAGTTTTGGGCGGCTCCTAGAATTGCGTTAAGTGCATAAATAGAAATTAAAGTGAGCACTATAAATGTAAGCATACTGACGTTTCCCTTGGCGAAGACTTCGTCAAGCAGAAGTTTCATTAAGTATGGAGGCGTAAGATTTAAAGCTGTTATGGAAAGCGACAACGCAACCGCTAATATAACATAGTGAATGTAGGGCTTTAGGAAGCTTATTAACCAGACGAAAGCCTGAGTTTTCTTAACATTGTTCTTTTTAGGCACGAGTTCTCTAAGAACCTCTGGATCTATATTTTTTGGAGAGATTTCTTTCTTAGCCAATTTATCTATGAGTTTAGAAATGTTATAGAAGTCCTCTAGTCGGTCACGGGTGAAACGCACCGCGCTTTTCAATCCTCTGCTTGTCTCAAATAATAGTTCAGAGTTCCCTATGTAGTCCTTCACAGTAGATGATTTAATATCATTTAAAGGGAACTCAACGGTTTTCTTTGTCGCCCTATCTATTACAATAACCCTTTCAAATGTTAGAAAAAGCCACCTTTCGCCAAAATTTCCATTTTCATCTATGTCTCCAAAGGTGCTGCAAATAATTTCTTCATTTTCTCGTAGAATCGAGTTAAGCAAATCCTTAATGTCATCTGGAATCTGTTCCTCGGATTCATCCTCACTTTTATTCAAGTTTTCTTCGTATCCCTCCGAAGTCTCCGTTTTATACTTTTAGTACATGAACACCTTTTTAGGCTTTTCTCTAAACATATAAATACACCTAGCATATAATGTGATGGGTGGTTGACTTGAGGAGATTGAGTGTAGGTTTTATCGGTTGCGGAGGCATAGCTTCCACACACGCTGAGCGGCTTAAAACCCTTGAAGAAGTTCAAATAGCTGCCTTCTCCGACCTAGTTGAAGATAGAGCGAAGGCTATGGCTGCAAAATATGGCGGAAAATACTACGCTGATTGGCGTGAAATGCTGGAGAAAGAGAAACTGGATATAGTATACATTTGTCTACCTCCATTTGCTCACAGCGATGAAGTTATGGTTGCCGCTGAGAGGAACATAAACGTGTTTATTGAGAAGCCAATCGCCTTAAACATGAAGCTTGCGAGAGAAATGGTTAGGGCTGTTGAGAAGGCTGGAGTGAAGAGTCAAGTCGGCTACAACTGTAGATTTGGGTACGCCATTGAAGAGGCGAAGAGGCTTGTAGATAGTGGTGAGGCTGGAGAAGTAGGGCTTGCCCTAGGAATGTACTGGTGCAATTTTATTAGAAGAGACTGGTGGATAGATAAAAGTAAGAGCGGTGGGCAGATAGTTGAGCAATCAACACACCTCTTTGATGCGCTCAGATATATCTGTGGCGACGTTGAGGTGGTTTACGGCCAGATGAATAGAGTTTTCTGGACTGATGTCCCAGGAATGAGCATCGAGGACGTCAGTAGCACAGTTTTTAGATTTAAGTCCGGGGCTGTTGGAGCGGTGACAGCCACCATCTGGGGCGCTAATGCCCAATGGTGGTTTAAATGGTGGATAGCGGCAAAGAAATACACGTTTGAGTCGAGGGATGCAAACACCTTAACCTTATACTCTACAAGTTCTCCAGCCAGAACAAAAACGGTTTCGGAGAGTAGAGACACATATCTTCTCGAGACTAAAGATTTAATTAGGGCAATCATCGAGGACAAAGAAGCTAAAACGCCCATAGAGGAGGGCGCTAAAACCCTAGAATTCACTTTGGCGGCTATGAAGTCTATGGAGACTGGAAAACCGGTTACTTTGCCGTTGGAATAAGGGTGGAGGCAAGAAAGTTTTTGAGGTGTCTGAGATGAAGAAGGGAGTTAACGCTTGGATCTATCCATCTAGCTTTAGAGTCGATGAGGTTCTATCTTCTTCAAAAAAGATTGGATTCGATGGCGTAGAATTAAATTTAAGTGAGGAAATGCTGAAGTTGAATAGGGGCGAGAGGGCTGCTATACGTGAAAAGGCTAATTCTTTAGGCTTAGAGTTGCCGAGTCTCTGCACAGGCCTCTTTTGGAAATATAATCTTGCTAGCCCAGATGAGCATGTTAGGAGAAAGGGTATAGAGATAATAAAAAATGGATGTGAATTTGCATCGGATATTGGCGCTAAGGTCTTTCTTGTAGTGCCAGCGGTTGCCACTAGAGAAGTTTCCTACAGAGATATGTGGGATCTGTCTAGGAAGAGCATCATTGAAGCTTCCCGATTCGCCGAGGAACATGGAGTTATAATCGGCGTCGAGAATGTGTGGAATAAGTTCCTCTATAGTCCACTTGAATTCCGAAGATTTGTCGAGGATATTAATCATCCAAATGTCAAAGTCTACTTTGATGCTGGAAACATATCTTTCCTAGGTTTTCCAGAGCAGTGGATTAAACATCTAGCTGACCTAATAGTCTGCGTCCACGTTAAAGACTTCCAGTCGTCAACCCTCCAATTTAAGCCTCTCTTTGAGGGTGACATTCAGTGGCAAAGTGTTATAAAGGCGCTTAAAGAAGCCGGCTATAATGGCTATCTAAACGCGGAAATAGGCCCATATCCAGGGCATCCGCTGAAGGCCGCTATAGACTCGAAGGCTGCGCTGGACATAATGTTCAGCTGGCTTTAATAGAGTATCCAATCGCCAATTAAATAAATTGTTCTTAACGATGTGATAACTTAACATATAAAACCTTCATCGCTCTTTACTAAAAATGTTGTGGCTGTTATTATGTAATTGTTTTTATGATTTCTATTATTGCTTGTATTGGGTTTGCGTTTCTTGATCTTCTGCATGTCTTAAATGCTGCTAGATATAGTTTCAGGTTATCTTTGCATATTCCTCTATGGGTGGATAG
>Ga0105158_1000104_pt1 | contig 37093 bp, 43 predicted proteins | sample LHCtaG_FD_81567 | JGI IMG/M metagenome (GOLD analysis project Ga0105158, IMG submission 81567) | Hot spring microbial communities from Little Hot Creek, USA to study Microbial Dark Matter (Phase II) - LHC4sed_matched | ecosystem: Environmental > Aquatic > Thermal springs > Hot (42-90C) >...
TGAAAAACCACTCCTTGAAGCCGGCATCAGTGAGGAATGGAGTAAAGTGGTGGCAGAGCTTGCTAAATTGTATGTTGAAATACCAAAGGTCAGAATAAAAGGTGTCCTTGAGTTGACTTGTCTAAAGCGCAACGGGGTGGAAGTCATCAAGAAGGCGCTGATAGCTACAAGAAACGCTGCGAAAAACGGAGATGTAAATATTGAGATATATACTATGGGAGCGCCACGCTACAAAATAGAAGTAATGGCGAAGGAATATAAGCAAGCTGAAAACGTAATGAAAGAAGCAGTTAACACGGCGCTAACTGTAATCAAGGAGGAGGGAGGGAGCGGAACATTCACACGTGAAAAATAGTGTTACTCTTTCTGCGCAAGCTCTCTCTTTAACCTCCGTCTTAAATCTCCAAAACGATCTTCTATTGAAAACTTTGGAGGATGCGGAACTTTTATCTCGCCTCCACAATAAGGACATGAATCCTGTTTTAACGTGTAGCTTCCACAAGAAACACATTTTCTAAGCAAGAAACCCATTTTAACATCCCCTTTTTAAAGATACTTCCTTTTATGGAGATGCACTCACTTCAATATTGATTTCCCTTGTGAAATCAGGTATAGATGTCACTATTTTTAGAGGGACGATTTCTCCACTTTTGAAGCTCTGACCGCTGGTGAAGAAAATGCTAGCAGTCTCTCCGGGCCTAACGGAGATAGTAGAAATATTGCATAATGTGCCGTTAACGTAGATGGCTGTTACGTTGAAGGAAGTTAATCCAGTATTACGAATTTCCACGGTTCCGCTTCCATTGGTATAAACGCTTGCATTTGTAATTTCCATAGTTGCATTTAGTATCGAGTAATCAATCTCATAGATCTTTACCAAGTGGTTGCTGGATATGAATACTGGTTTAAAGTGCTTCAGGACACTAAAACCGTACTTCCACCCCGGGTACCATCCGGGTGGGTTTTCCACCTCATCATAAGAGACCACAAGTGGGCATTTATTTTGATCCATATAAGTATGGAGAGCATAGTCTAATATTTTTTTAGTATAGTAGGGGTATACGTCCGGCGATGGGTCATGGTAGTAGAGAAGTTTGTAGAGAGTCATATTGAAGAATTTAGGCGTGTAAATAGTACCTGTCAGTGTTGGAATGTAGTACTCGTATTCCCAAGGCGTGTGGAAGACGTCAAAGGATATCCTAGCCATCCATATCCATTTTCCTTCGTCCCCGTGAAGGTTAGCATCATTATGTCCGAAGTATACTAGGACATGCGTAGCGTTAAAGCTGCGGAGTATCTTTAAGCTTTCTGTCTCATTCGTGGCGGTTAGTGCTTGGCCGACAAGGGCTATCTGCGTGGTGTTAAGTGTAGCATTGTCGACTATGGTTGTTTTGTTTCCTCTAACCATGATCCAATACCCGTAATCCCACCAAGAAACCACTATAGCGTCGGCAGGTAATTTGTTCTGCATGAAAATAAACGCTTCTTCCCAGTCAAAGTAGAAGTTTCCGTATCGATCCCTAGGGACAAATTGTGGAGTACCAGAGTAAACAGCTACAGTCATGCCATGAGAGAACGAAAAAAATAACATGAGTCCTGTTATGACTAGGACTGCAACGGCGGATTCTCTTCCCAAGATACGCTTTACAATGACTCGTCTTCTCTTAACAGTTATCCTTCTTTCTCCCAACACTAGTTTTGAAAGCGGATCATATATTGAGGAAAGAGCAAATCCAGAGAGTAAACATGCTACGGGAGTAAACATGGCTATAAGACGAACCATGGATGCAGCCATATAAACAGTAGTTGCGCCTAGAATTATGAGAAGAAGATCTTCATCTCGCCTTCTCTGGAAGGCAAAATACATTCCTGCGGGGAACAGCACGAGTGCTATGTGCAAGTCATAGAAGAACATGCTCCATGATGTTGTAGCATGCTCAGCGACACTAGACACTATAACCTCTTCTTTCCTATAGAACGGGTTAATAACCGAGAAGTACCGTCCACTAATTTGAGTGATTGAATTGATGCTGTGCGATAAAGCTAACAAGAAGAACGGGTTCGTATAGGATGCAACTGTCACTACTGCTAGGATCACGATTGTTAGGATAGAGATGGCCACAGCAGTGTTGCGCCTGTTCTTAATTAGAGCGTGAAGTTTAGGTGCCTTGACAGCAATTGTTTCGTAAAAGGAGACTAAAGTAGGTTTAATGCGGGGATATGCTTCCCACACTATCAGGGCAACTAAGACAAGCATTGCAAGCATACTATTGCTTGAAACCAAGTAATTACTACCGTGGAATGGAACCCTTGTTCCTATGAAAACTCCAATTAAAATCGTAATGCTGTAAGTCATCAATAAGTTTGTTGAATATCTTTTCATTAAAATCAAGAGTATGACAGTAAGTGGGTAAACGTATAGCAAATAAATGGAGGCACCCCAGCTTGCTATAAAACCACCGAGGGCTAAGCCAGCAATAAAGGCTGAGGGAATGGATCCTTTCTTCATAGATCTTATAAAGAAAAGGAGGGAAAGCACAAAGAAAAATAAGCCAACGCATTCGTTGTCGACTAAACCTGCGATCATCCGTTCTATGGCTCCCGGCAGGAAGGAGAACAGGAAAGAAGCAATTAGCCCAGCTTTATTGTCTAACACTTCGCGTCCAAGGAAGAAGACGATGATGCATGATGCTGCCCCCATTACGGCGGGAAGAAAGTAGCATACCATGTGAATGTTGACGTCAAACCCAATAGTTCTCAGCAGGAAGAAGAGAGCAGCAGCCGTGAATGGTACGCCGGGAAGGAAATTTTTGGACATATCTAAGCCGTAGGGATACCACATCATCGGGTTGTACCATCCGAACCATGCGGAGTAGCCATAAATAGTTATGAAGGCGGCGTTGTAGAACTGTATAGTTGAATCGTAATCGGAGATGTATGGAGGGTAAATGAAAAAGGGGTAGAGCCTTAGCAGAAAGGCTAGGAGCGTAATTAGTGAAACGCTTAAGGCAAGAAAAAGGACGCGTCTATCTATTTTAACTTTAATCAAGTATAGAGATGTGCTAAAGAGATACGATAACCGTTTTCCCGCCAGCTAAGCCGCCTCCCCTTATTTTTTACAATCCTTTATTACACTTCTCCTTTAAAAATTATCTCTCCACACCATAATCTTGGGGGCATCTAATAATGGATTGAGCGTTGTCAGCTCATTATGTTTGCAGTTTTTAGAAGATGATAAGGTTTATAAAAGAATTGGGTGTAGTCCCCTTATCATGACTTGAACTGAGAGGCTAAAGGGGATATTAGATGAGTAAGGAGCGTGTGAAGGATACTTGGATCGCTAAGAAGTGGTTTACGGTTCTTGCGCCAACATACTTTGGAAATGTTGAGATAGGTTTGACGCCTGCTGACAGCCCGGAGAAAGCGATAGGCAGAGTAATGGAGACCACTCTTTACGATATTACTGGCGATTTCTCCTTTATCCATATTAAGCTTTACTTTAGGATAATAGATATTTCAGGGGACTTGGCTCAGACGGAGTTTTACGGCCATGAATTCACTAGAGACTATTTGAGGAGTCTTGTAAGGAGGGGTACTAGTAAAGTTGATGGAATATTTGACGTTGTAACTAAGGACGGACGAGCTTTGCGCGTTTATCCGGTAGTTTTCACGATTAATAGGATTAAATCTAGTCAGGAGAAGATTATCAGAAAGATGATGGAAGAGGTCGTGGAGAAGAAAGCGGAGCAGTTAAACTACGGGGATTATGCTCAAGAAATTGTGCTTGGAAAAATTGCTTCCGAGATATACAACTTAGCTAGGAAAATAGTTCCCTTAAGGAAGTGCGAGATTTGGAAAACGAAGCCCATTAAAGTACGGGCAATGGTGGGAGCGCCCCGAGCGGAGGCGCAAACCGCAGTTTAATAAGAAGCTATTTTTTCTGGTGAAGTGGTCTTTCTATGGGCGCAGAAAGAGATTTGTTAAGAATGCGGATGTTGCCTAAGGTAATCCAGCCCTTCAGGCATTTTGAACAAATACTTATACGTTTTTAGATTTTCCCGGTTAGCGTTGTGATGCCCCCTACAATTTTTATGCTTGCAAGTATGTCGTCTAGCGTCGACAGTAGAGTGTTAATGTTGCCATTATATTCAAGAAAAATTGTTAATGTATTCTCGTCTACTTTCATTTCAAGCTTCATGTCTCTAGGTAGAGGAGCATTGTCAGGAGACAATGATCTCAACGTGATGGCGGCGTCAGAGGGAGACAAGAAATCTACTTCAATAATTACTTTAGCAATCATAATAGGTCACTTCTCAATTCTTCCTGCTACCGAGTTCTGCACTTAAGTGTTCAATGAGTTCTTCCTCTCTGCCAGCTGGGATGTATGCCCCGGCAGCTAGGTCATGCCCGCCCGCAACAAAGCTTAACCCCATCTTATTTATAACATACCGCATTAGTTCGCCTAAGTTTACCTCTTTCTTAACTTCTGCCCCTAAGCGGGTGGATACCTTAACTGCTGCTTCCTCTTCCGAGTAAGCAAACCCAACAATAACTTTGTCCTGATAGGGCCTTGATGAGGAAAGAATTGATGTCACTGTTCCAACCATCCTGTCATCAATATAATGTTCTCCATTGAACCAGCAAATGTCACCTTTAACCTTCACTTTGTCTTTTTCAAGCCATTTCAGGTACTCCGCTAGCTTCGCCCGGTACTCGCCAGCAACCTTTATAGCTTCCCCAGAGATCCTTCGGTCTCCCATACATATAGCTAATCCCAAGCCCGTTTTCCTTGTTCGTCCACAAGCGTTAAGAAGAAAAGCGAATTCTCTAGAGTCCCTCATCGGCGTTCCAAGCGGCTCCCTAGTTAGAACATAAACTGTTCCTATGATACTTTGCGCCTCACTAGCACTCATTCCACCTGGTCCAAGCATGTATTTGACAAGTTCCGATACAAGTCTTGACTTTTCATCCTGCGAAAGCTCAGATAATGTTCTCCATCGGTCACCGGATCTTAATGGAATCTTGACTCTCTCCACGAGGAACTTTACGCAGGCGGCATGATCACCGGATAACCCAGGTATGAATGGATCCATCGTGTATTCAAGGGCGACGGGTATAGGTCGCGTCTCCCGCCCGAAAAATATCAGATCCTTGACTTCTTCTATGACACCTGACTCAGTGGCTTCGCTTACTATCTCGGCGTTTAAGCCCGTTAGCCTTCGTCCTTCACCCTTATCTTGACGGTCGCCGAGCCCGCCAACAACAGCTAGGGCTGCAAGATCTCGATTAGCGTCGTCGATCTCTCTAGACACCAAGTAAGCCATTCCAGCACTACTAATTTCAGTTCCTCCATCTAAACCGAAGAAGTGGGGATTAAAATGTAAGAAGTTTTCCTTATTCTCGCTCTCTGGAGGATGATGATCAATGATCACCACATTTTCATTGAAAAATTTGTTTATGAGACTCAGCTGGCCGCTACCTAGATCTGTGAAAATGAATACCCCACTTTTTGAAAGGGACGTTATAACCCGCTCGCTAAGCTGGTGGACTATTCTAGCGTGAAATCTAGCACCAAGTCTTCTAAGCGTCTTCAACACTACACCAGCTGCCGCTAACCCATCAGCATCTAGATGAGAAACCACATGAAAAATGTGGGAATTTGCCTTTTCAAGTATAAAATCAACAATGCTCCGGGCATAACTAATAATTTGATGGGGGGGCAACGCCTTGAAATCACCTTTTTTCATTGCCTTACAAATAAGGCTGCTTTCTCCGGGTCGTACTTCCAGTCTGGTGGCAAAACACGGCGCTCTTTATAGTACTTCACTAATCTATTAATCTTTGACTCTATAAGCTGAAGGCCTCTTCTCGAATGTAAGTCATTCCTATGTTCTTCAAGGTGCCTCCTGATCCTTAGGGCTCGCCGGATCAGGTTTGTAAGATCCTCTGGAAGTGTTGATGTCAGCCCGTGTTCTTTCATTATCTGCGTAACTTTCTTGCCTACTATCGGTTTAACAAGAGGAATGCCATACTGGTCTCTTAGTATTATTCCGATCATAGACGGGGGGTAACCGCTCCTAGCTAGCTCCACAACCTTATCGACTACCCATTCCGGAGTTTTGTCGAACCATTCTGGCGGTTTCTTTACTGGAGGACGCTTAGATGAGGATCTTCCCTTTTTCCTAGAATGCATTCTCGCCATAGTGGAACCCTTCTCTCAGCATTGGGTAAAAGCTAAGGAGTTGGTGAAACTCGATGTTTAAATAATTTTCGAGGATGTTAACCATTCAGCGAGCTTTCTTATGGCTTTCGCTCTATGTGATAACTTGTTCTTTTCATTGACGGAAAGCTCTGCAAAACTTCTACCATCACCATCCTCGGGTATGAATATGGGGTCAAAGCCGAAGCCATATTCCCCTCTAACATTGTACGATATAAAGCCTGAAACTTCACCCTTAAAGACTATTACGTTTTCTCCGTTTGTGAACGCCACAACAGAAACAAATTTGGCTTTCCTATCTTTAACGCCGTCCATAAGTTTCAACACGCCTTTATTGCCTATTTTGCTAAAGACATAAGAAGAATAAGGCCCAGGAAAACCATTAAGTGCCTCTATGAAAAGGCCAGCGTCCTCAACAAAGAAGGGACATCCTGGATGTGCCTCACGCATCAGCCAAGCTAGACTGATCCTAGCGATATCCTCTAGACTTTCTGACTGTATCTCGAGACGTTTCACATCCCACCGTTCAACGCTTAACCCATATTCTGAAAAAACCATTTCAGCCTCTTGAAACTTGTGCCTGTTCCCTGTAGCAAAAAGAACATGTCTCACCTTTCCCAGTAGCGCCCCCTCCTTTCGATTTCCCACATTTTCTCTATAACTTCATTCGCTTCTTCGAAAGTTTCCCTATAACCTTGAAGAACCGCGCTGAACCCTTCTTCAAAGACGTCATAATGACTGCTCTCCATTGCCCGCTTCATCAGGTGAAGGTCAACCCCCAAATCTTCAACGTTCCTCGAAAAGTCTCCAAGCCCAAAATCAATGAAAAAAATTTTCCCACCACTAACGATCATGTTTGAAGTTGTTAGATCTCCGTGCACTATGCCTTCCTTGTGAAGCCGTCCTATTAACTTGCCTACTTCACGCAACAATCCGACTAGTTCTTCACGTGACAATTTTCTTTCCTTTATGAGGTCGCTTAGAGTTTTTCCATCGATATAATCCATAATTATGGAGGTAGATTCCAAATTGATAAGGTAAACTGTGGGTGTTGGAACGCCAGCTTTTTTGGCGCTGTGGAGCAAGCGTGCCTCTCTAACGACCCTCTGTTTTCTCAAGTTGTCATCGAGTTCTTTAATTCTGTATAACTTGGGTTTACGCTCCTTAACGATAACTTTTTTCCCCGAGATGAAGTCAAGGAAAAGATGAGCTTCAGCTCCTTTTTTAATAATCATGATGTCTCACCTTTGACCCATGAAACTTGAACTTCATCAAGACGCCACTTTGGCTTCACGTAACTTTCCTCCATCATTAAGGTTCTTCCACTGATATACTCAAGTATTCCCGCCCAAGCTATCATTGCTCCGTTGTCTCCTGCTAGCTGCGGAGGAACCACGTGAAAAGAAGCACCATGCTCTTCAGCTACCACCCTGATCATTTCTTGCAGTCTTCTGTTCCTGCCAACGCCTCCTGTTAGCAGAACGCTGTCCTTACGCGTATGCGCCAGAGCCCTTTCAGTAACCTCGGCTAACATGGAAAAACATACTTCTTGAACACTGTAACATAAATCTTCAGCTTTGCAACTGCCAATCTTGCCAACTGCAGCAGTGTAAACCCCTGAGTAGGAAAGATCCATTCCCTTGACAACATATGGCAACGAGACAAACACACTCCCTTTATACGCCAACTCTTCAATCTTAGGCCCACCGGGATGCCTTAAGCCCAGCGCCCTAGCGAACATATCTAACATGTTCCCAATGGCTAGATCAAGCGTTTCCCCAAATATACGATACCTACCTTTCTCGTACGCTGCAACTAAAGTGTTTCCTCCTGAAACGTACAACGTTAGGGGATCTTCAACGTTTTCTGTAAGGCGGCCAATTTCAATGTGGGCCAGACAGTGATTAACACCCACTAAGGGAACGTTAAGTGCCAGCGAGAGAGCTCTAGCAGCTGTCGCCACAGTCCTCAAACATGGGCCTTTAGGGGCTTCCTAACCCCGGCCCTCGAGAGAATGCGACTAAGTTAATCTCACTTATTTTAATGCCTGCCTCGTTTATGGCAGAGATAAGCACTTGCCTAACTACATTCGAGTGGTGCTGTGCGGCTTCCCTAGGGTGGATTCCGCCTTCAGCGGGTACATATTCATCTCTGACGTTCGCCAAGATCTCGCCTTCACTACTTACCACACCTACACCCAACGTGTGAGCGGTTCCTTCGATACCCATACATAGTAGGCGGTGGCCGCATAAAGCCGTTCTCACGAATTTCAGTGTAGCGCTGTCAGCTCTCCTCATTCTCCTTGTCCTCATCCTCTTTTTTCTTTTCTTTAGCTTCCCTAACATACTCCGTGTATCCGCACCTTCCGCACGTGTAGCGGCGCCAGTGCTCCGCCATAAAGACGCCTGGTCCACACCTAGGGCAGAACCTTTTGGTACGAACCAGTCGACCATCAACGATCTTGTAATATTTGCTAACACTCATTGTCGACATACCTCCTTTAGTTCCTAAGCTGTACTCTCGCTTTCTTCACTAAGGTTACGCTTAATAATGTGTTTCGGTTCTATCCGAAGCGCTGCGTCTTTGGAGCTGTAAACTCGAGCCGCGCCTCTAGACCAGCCAATACCATACTCCGTCTCCAGCTTCCGTAGGAATACTTGGTCTAGGGAGACGTTGAGCAAGGCAGCGAGCTTGCGCCGAACCTCTACTCTGCTTGGCGTACCTTCACGTTCATGCTTCACTATGAAAACTACTTCTTCCCTGTCAAAGAAAGGATTCTTACTTCGGGAAACGATTTCCACTTCCATCACATGATACCTCCCGCATTTCTTTAACAATGTTCATAACGATTCTTTTCGTATCCTCATCAGCCTCTAGAACAACTAATCCTTGCCCAGGCTGACCATAAATTATTATCGTCCCCTCCGGGGCGAGTATTACAACGGGTATTGTAAGTAAATCTTCTTCCCCTTCAACTTCAACGCATACTTTGCCAGCTTTCGAATATGCGTCCCTGAAGACTTTCCAAGCATCCTTCTTTATCAGTCCCGGAGGATTTTTTAAAGTGAGCTTATCCCAACCGTCTAAGTTAATTTTGAGTCTAACATTTCTAAGAGTCTTTCCATCAACTACAACTATGTCCGGTTCAACACCAACTTCTAGAAGTGTTTTCGTTACAACATCACCGACCGCAACCACCTTCATGCTTCCCTCTTTCCCCTCAAGCATACGCTTAACCTTTATGCTACTTTCAGGATGTTGCCCTTCAACCAGCACTCCGATGGGCGCCTTAAGCCGCTCCCGCAACTCTAAAGGTAACTCCAAATCGCAGTCCGTCACTTGGTTCACCTAACCTTCAACGCGTACCTACCTTTCTTTTTTATATCCAGCTTTCTAGCTATCTGTGATCCTTCAGGGTCAAAAACGATCAGCAACCCTCCATAATCATCCGAGAGGAAAGATGTTTTACACTCAGGACACATTTGATCTCGAACCAGAAGTTTACAGTTGCGGCAGGCTCGCTCCCTCATGTCCCTTTAACCCCCATATACGTTATCCTTTCTTTTCACCATTCTTCTTTTCCGTTTCCTCCTTTATCCACTCCAGCTTCCCTAAGAATGGCTGGCGCATAGTTAACCCTATCTTTCCTCCTCTAGCTCCTCCAACCATAGAAACAGAGACAACTCTTGCCCTCACGATATCATTCTGCATTAGACGCTTCCCCGTCTCTTTTCCCGTTAATATCCCGGCTTTGCTATCATAATCAATAAAGTCATCCATAAGCTGAGAAATGTGTATAAGTCCCTCAATGGGGCCCAGACGTACGAATAAGCCGAAGTCAACGATCGCTGTCACAACCCCTTCAACAATTTCGTTCTGCTCAGGCTTAAATGTGAGGACGCGAAAGGTCGCCTCATAAAAGGCGCCTCCATCACCCGGGATAAGACGCCCAACGCCGACATCCTCCACATCAACGACGCAAAGCACGATTCCAAGCTCAGGATCCATAACTTTCTCATATTCCTGCCTGAGCATTTCAAGAGCAACTTTCTCAACAGGTTCCCCAAATCTGTCGGGGGGAATTCTAAGCACATCCTTAAGAGTGACAAGTTTATACACGCAACACCACCCCCACTACAAACACCAGCCAGCGCCAACAAACATCAAATCAAACGTCAAGATACAAGAAAACAGGCTAGTCAGCCTCACGACTAACACTAATCCCTTTATAAAATTTCCCCATCAAGAATTAAACGATTTTTCTGTCTCAAATAAATTACAGGCACACCAATCTGCCTGAGCCGCTTGCGAAGCACAGCATCATTAGTCGCTACAATGCAACGCTCCTTACTGGCATACTTAAGAATCAAGTCATCCACGCCTTCGCCTTCAACCCCCGGCGGGCAAACTCTAAATCTCCCTTTCTCAACGAATGCTAAAGCCGCCTCGGCCAGCTTCCCCTTCCTTCCACCTTTTTCAGCTAGTCTCCTTAACTCGTCAAGCACACAATCCAAAACTACAACTTCGTAGCGTCTATCGATAACTTGACTAAGCTCCGAAAAAATATCTTTTCCAAGCAGAAATGGAGCAATCAGAAAGTTGCTGTCAACTACAACTTTAACGTACGATTCCCCATCCAATAAGTCTCCACCTTCCTGAAACCATTCGATTCACAGCCACTCTCTGACCGCACTCAGCACACACGGGGCGTCGCAACACTACCTCGACTTCGTCGCTTTTAATCGACGAAACGGTACCAACGGTCACTGCTGACCCAACATTCAGCATCAATGTTTCATTAACACGCACTTTTTCCACCTTAGAGAGCTCCTCGCTTCCCACGACGCGCTCCATTAGGTGAAGTTCAATGCACAAATCGTTACACACAGGTGGAAGTGTTCCAGGAGCACCCACAACATTTCCAATCAAACCATCGGCTTTAGTCAAAGAAGGATCCAGCAGTGTACCAATACCGATTAGTCCACCCGGCAAAGCTTCATTGAGTGGTACATCACCAGCATGCAAACTTACAACATCAGTATAAATAGGCTCAAACCCACCCTTGACGGCGGCACCTGGTCGAATTTCAATCTCATCTCCAACCTTAACTCTACCCTGAACGATCGTACCTCCAATAACGCCTCCAACAAGATCCTCAGGTCTAGTCCCCGGCTTATTCACGTCAAATGACCTTGCCACATACATCCTCATGGGCTTACTTGGGTCTCTGACAGGGTTAGGGATGCGTTCCTCCATAAACTGCAGCAAAACATCCAAGTTAGCGCCAAAAACAGCTGAAACAGGAATAATAGGAGCATCCTCAGCAAAACTACCTCTAATAAATTCTTTGATCTGCCTGAAATTTTCTAACGCCTTCTCTCTAGAGACAAGTTCGACTTTATTCTGAACAATAACAATGTTCTTCACGCCAACGATTTCCAAAGCAGCAAAATGCTCCCGAGTCTGTGGCTGAGGACAGGGTTCATTAGCAGCAATAACAAAGACGCATCCATCCATCAGCGACGCACCCGACAGCATCGTCGCCATCAGCCGCTCATGACCGGGCGAATCCACAAAGCTAATCTTCCTTACAAACTCAGCATCGCTCCCACATTTAGGGCATTTCCATCCCCCAGCCATAGCCAAAGTAAAGTAACAGTCAGGAGGCGGGCACGACGGGCATTTCAAAACAATAGCATCAGCGTAACCCAGTTTGATCGTAATACCACGACGTTGCTCCTCACTATGACGGTCAGCCCAGACGCCAGTCAAAACATGAACAAGCGTTGTTCTCGGCCCCTCCGGCATCAGCCGCAGGGCTTACCGTGATCAACATGGCCCGCTGTGCCAATCGAAACCAAACTCTGCGTTCTCATAGCCTTCTCGTAAGCCTCACCCAACAAAATACCCCCTTTTTCAAATTTTTAGAAACACCATGAAGAACACTTTATTTAAAACTTTCCAGCTAAACTCATACTCCACCATTATGAACCGATTAGAATTTGTTATTTAATTTGAAACGGAAATCCCTTTATGGCCTTACGGAATCTTCCTTTATGGCCTTATAAAGTGGCAACAACTAAAGGAACACTTTGTTCCTCATATGAAAACTTATATATGAACACTCGATAACAAACCATTAATAAATTATGAGTGGCTCATTTGACCACGGTCAGCCGCCGCCCCTTCTTTTCATCAGGATTTTGATGTTAACGACATTTCTGTTAGGGTTTCCTTTTTTATCCTTTAAATTACCGGACAAGAACCTTTAAGGATTCATTGTCTATTCGCCCCAGTTTGGCCTTCAAGGCGCTAGAGAGGGACGGACAAGCTGTCCAATTTGAGGTAACAATGATAGACTATGGTGGATGAAGAATGAGGAGCTGTCGAATAAGATCATCCGAATAAGAAATAAGAAGATAGACATGTAACCGGCTGACTCTACGACATGTTCGACGTAGCTTGAACGCTGGAACCTGTCCGGAAGACGGCGAAAAGAATAAAAAAGGAGCACAATACACATTCTTAGCAAGTGATTGGAGGAGTAAAAATGAGCGAGAAAAAACCACACCTAAACATAGTAGTGATAGGGCACGTTGACCATGGGAAAAGCACGATGATGGGACACCTCTTATACTTGGCAAAGGTGATCGATGAACGTTTAATTAAACAGTACGAAGAAGAAGCAGAAAAAATTGGCAAGGGAAGTTTCAAGTATGCGTGGGTTATGGATAAATTGAAGGAGGAAAGAGAGCGAGGACTCACCATTGACCTTTCATTCTGGAAGTTCGAAACAGAAAAATACTACTTCACAATAATCGATGCACCTGGGCACACGTAGGAAGCATTTTTGAGCTTCCTACGGCTTAAAAGGACTTTATCAAAAATATGATCACAGGTACTAGTCAGGCGGATGCAGCGATTCTAGTGGTTTCTGCTAGGAAAGGCGAGTTTGAGGCTGGTGTTGGTCCAGGTGGCCAGACAAGGGAGCATGCATATTTGGCGTTTACGTTGGGCGTTAACCAGATAGTCGTCGCAATTAATAAGATGGATGATGCCGGCGTTAACTGGAGTAAGGAAAGATATGATGAAGTGAGGAAAGAAGTTGAGGCTTTACTGAAGCAGGTTGGCTACAAGGTTGAAGAGATACCTTTTGTTCCAGTGTCTGCTTGGTATGGCGATAACCTTTTTGAGCGAAGCGACAAGATGCCATGGTATAGTGGGCCGACGCTTGTTGAGGCGTTGAACAGCCTGAAAGTGCCATCCAAGCCCGTGGATAAGCCATTGAGAATTCCAGTACAGGATGTTTACAGCATTACCGGTGTTGGGACGGTTCCGGTCGGCAGGGTGGAGACTGGGGTGTTAAAGGTTGGAGACACTGTAGTCTTTCAGCCAGCTAACGTGAAGGGTGAGGTGAAGTCGATCGAGATGCACCATGAGCCGCTTAGTGAAGCTTATCCAGGGGATAACATCGGGTTTAATGTGCGTGGCGTCTCGAAGAAGGATATTAAGCGTGGAGATGTTGCAGGTCACCCAGATAAGCCGCCCACCGTGGCTGAGAAGTTTGTTGGACAGATAATCGTTATTCAGCATCCTACGGCGATTGCTGCAGGGTATACGCCGGTGGTTCATGCGCACACAGCTCAGGTTGCATGCAGATTTGCAAAGCTCATTGCTAAGCTGGACAGACGAACTGGTCAAGTGGTGGAGGAAAACCCGAGTTACATTAAACGCGGCGACGCGGCACTTGTGGAGTTTGAGCCAGTGAGACCCATGGTGGTGGAGCCTTTCAAGGAGATCCCGCAACTGGGGCGTTTTGCGGTGCGTGACAGCGATTATACTGTTGCGGTCGGTGTTGTCAGGGAGGTTAAACCACGCGCTGCTTAAACCACTTTTTGTTTGTTTCATGTTTTTAATTTTCCCAATTTGTCCAGGAAATGTTTGTATTGCGCGGGGCGTGTCTTAAATTATGAAGTCGGTGTCCTTTAGGATTCCTGAGGAGTATTTGAAGGGGCTTGAGGTTCTTGTTAAGATTGGAGTATTTAGGAGTCGAAGTGAGGCTATACGTACTGCCGTGAAGGAGCTATTACGTAAGGAGGGAGCTTTTGAAGGAGAAGAATTACTAATTGCTAGTGCTGATCAATGGTGAAGAATTTTTATTGAGTTTTCTCTTTTCTAAGGAATAGCAAAAAAGGAGGGGGACGTGAATTGGGTAGAATTTGCGTTTCACTAATGGCAGATACCGTGGAGGAGTTGGAGGGCAAAGTTAAAAGAGCACGCAAAGCGGGGGCAGACTTAGTCGAGTTGCGATTGGACTACTTGAGGGAGAGAGATGTGGATATTAAGGGATTAGTTTCCAGTTTCGGTGGGCCGATTATCTTAACTGTTAGGCGTAAGGAGGAAGGGGGGGTGTTCCCACTGGGAGAGGATGAGAGGGTAATGCTAATTGAGAAATGTATTGAAGCTGAGCCAGACATGGTGGATCTTGAATTATCGATGGGAGTTAGCATCCTTCAGAAGCTCTTATCGCTCTGTAGAGAGAAGGGGGTCTCAGTTATCCTATCATATCATGACTTTGATGGAACACCATCTTGGCAGGATCTTAGGGGAAAGGTGTCAGCCATGTTTCGGTTAGGGTGTGATGTAGCTAAGATTGTTACTGTAGCAGGTGCTATCAGCGATAATCTCCAGCTCTTAGGACTAGCGTCTCTGCACCCTCAGCGTGTGGTGGCTTTCTGTATGGGGAAGATAGGAATTCTGTCTAGGATTCTCTGCACGTTTTTTGGATCACCCTTTACGTACGCATCACTGGACATGCCGCTTGCTCCAGGGCAAATAGACATCGTAACTATGAGAAGGATGCATGAAAATTTGGCTCGTATACTTAATACGGAAGGAGACTAAGTCGTATTGGAGGATGGTTTCGTCACGATTTTATGGACGGTCATTATCTAACATGCCTTATCTTGCAGGGAGTAGGTACGTCGATACGTAACGAAAGACGAAAAGAACGCGAAAAGCAACAATATGTAGTCTCTCTAGATTGAATTAGAAATACAAAGTTCTTAGAGAAGGATGAAAATTCAACTTATTGTTGGAAAATAAACCTCTTTAAAGATGCGAGGATGGAAAAAGAAAAATAAAGATCTGCAAGTTCGATAATGAACAACTGAAATTTATTTCCTCCAATAATACTTTCCAATAATACTTATTTGGTGCGATAAGAATATAAAGTATTCATGGGTTGGGTTGATGTGAATTAGGGGGTCTGTAGTTGCCGAGACGACCATCTAAGTGCTATACGAGAATTGATGGGCCACCGTATACGCGGGTTGAGTATATTCATGGAAGCCCACCCTTTAAAATTAGGATTTATGAGATGGGGAACCCTAATCGCAACTATACTTTGAGAGCCGACTTGGTCATTGATGAGACTTGTCAGATCACGGATAACGCTCTTGAAGCATTAAGAGTTGCAACTAGCAGGCATCTTACAGCTAGCTTTGGACGTGATGGTTTTTACTTCAAAATTAGGCCTAAGCCTTTCCACATAATTCGTGAAAGGAGGATGCTTGCGTTCGCCGGAGCGGACCGTTTACAAGATGGCATGAGGAAGGCTTTTGGCAAGCCTTCTGCTAGGGCAGCACGCGTTAAAGAAGGAGATATCATTTGCAGCATCTGGGCTGACGATTCACTAAAGGCTGTGGAGGCTATTAAGAGGGCGCTTTACGTCGGGGCTAGGAAGCTTCCTCGTCCATCTCACATTGAGTTTACTAAAGGAGAAAATCTTCCTTTAAAGTGAGGGCGAATCTCCAGATAAGATTCGCCATTCCTTATCTTTGTGAAGCTTACTGAACTCTGGACCAGTAGCGCCCGCGTATTTTGATAATGGCTTTTTAAGATAGCCGTCTTCTCCTCCAGTTACTTCTCCTCCAGTTACTTCTCCTCCAGTTACTTTGTGAAGAACCAGCTGTGCTATTCTAGCGGCGGGATAGAGGGCTATATCCGCCTCTCCTAGATTTACCAATTCAAGTGTTAAGACGCCGGCGTAGCCTGGACCAACAAGTGTTGCTGTAGCAATAATCAGCCCTAGGCGGCCCCATGAGGAGCGGCCTATTACGTATCCCATGAGGTCTTCAGGAAGCTTGATGTATTCTAACGTGCTTCCAAGGATAAGCTGGTTGGGGCGCAGTATGAGTTTCTCACGGAAGGGAACGTGTATTTTTTCTTGGTACTGCGCTATTTCTTCTTCTATGTTCTGCTGTGCGGGGTCTAGGAGGGAATACTTTGTGCGTTTAGTTATGATGAACTCTGTTCCAAGCCTGAGGTCGACGGAGCCCGCGGAAATTTGACTCTTCGAGATTAGGGGGGTTATCACTAGTTTCTCGTTCCTGTTGGATGTGAAAAGCCTGCGTAGGATTTCCTCCTTTGAAAGGACAGTCATACTTCCGCCTCTAGTAGACTTTTGTGTATTACGCTCAACTCAATTGCTTTTTCTATTAGTGCATTGAACTTTTTCCTAGCTTGATATTTTTCCTCAGGTTTCTGGGCTTTTAGAATTTCATAGATAGCGGGCATAGATTGCAGCCTAACTATCCAACCAGCGTTTATTATCGACGGTATTTCAGCAGGACGTGTGCCCGTGTCATGTAGGTTTACCTCGTTTGGAGGAAGTAACTCCAAGAGTCTCGAGACAAGCTGAGGAACTTCTCTTTCAAATGTTTCATGAGAATAATAAGCATTTGTTTTCCTGAGGTATCCTTCCACTTCGCATATTTGATCCAAATCAGCAAGTGGATGCGCCTTCGCCAGGGGAGGCAAAAGGCCGTCAAGAAGTTTTTCCTCGTAATATCCTTCATCTAAAAGAAGGGAAGCTATGCTTCGTATACGCTCCTCTTCAACGGAGGAGGGCATGTTAAGATTTAGAAGGGTGAATAAGTAGGAGGGGCCAATCATTAATGTTGCTAACCGGTCTGCGGCGAGCACTAGAAGCTGTTTTGAAGCAACTTTAGTAAGGATTCCTTCGAGGGAACCCATCGATTCCATCATGTGGAGAGCTAGTTCGTGTGCTATGAGACAGTGAAAGAGAGGATCATTTTTTAAAAAATAAGGAAGAGTGATGAATATCACTTCTTCTTTAAGCTCTTGACTCCCCGGAGGGAGAAGAGGAGCGACAAGCCTTAGGAGGTCTGAAAGGCGAGTGTGGGAGGAAGTTGAGGACTGGAAGCAAATTATAGGAATAACTCTTCTTCCTACTTTCTCAGCGAGGTATTCCGCTAAATAAACCGCTCCTAGAGGAGTGTAATGGACATTTGACCTCTCTATTTTTTCAATGAGGCCATATATAGCTTGTAAAACACCGTATCCTTTTTCGATTAGGAACATTGCAGAATCAGAAGAAGAAAGGTATTCTAAAGATGACGTTAAGTTTCTGACAAGGGAAATGAGGGATTCAACAGCTTTTCTTTGAGTATATCTAGGAAAAACACCAAGTTCAACGCGCTTTAGCGCCGCTTCCAACTCAAGAAATTGTTCTATAAGGGAAGCCAGCTCCCTCCTTTTCAATAAAAACACCCCACTACCATTTTAATTTAATGAGTTAATTCCACTCTAAAGGATTTTTCTCCTTAGCTTAGCCGAAGCTAAGGGTGCTTGGACATAAACAGAGTCACAGATGTCAAAGCCGCAACTTCTAAAGGGGCAAGTCCACCCATTTTTAGCTTCCGATCATGTAGGGTGTTATCAAAAGTAATTCTTACACTTCAAAGTTGCCTTAATTATTGTTTGATGAAAAATTACTCGTTCTCAAATTTTAGGAGGCATATCGATCACGAAAATACTTTTAACATTACTTCACCAGTATGTGAAGGAGAAATAGACAAAGTTTAAATAGCGGAGTAAAAGATAGAGAAGGTAAAGATTTAAATAGTCCCTGAATGAAAAGACCAAAATTGAAAGTCTCTTTTTTAAAAAAAGAGGAATGGGGAAACAGAGAAAAATGAGTGGTGATTCCAAAGGTAGGGATGAGGGACACCACGCTGACAACGGTGATTCGTCTACCAAAAAGAACAAGAATAACAGGAATTGTAATCACAAAACAAACGGCAACCACAAGCATACCGTGAGAACCCTTGGACCCGTGAGCAATTTAGAAGAACATGTTCCACAGGACTGGTGGAGACGCATTTTTAACTCACTCTACCTGAAAACTGATGGTGATGTCGTTGACGATCAGGAAGTTACACGTTACGAAGTCGACCTGTTCTCTTCAATCTTAAATCTTAAGCCAGAAGACAAAATTCTCGACCTGTGCTGCGGTCAAGGACGACACTCCTTGGAGCTGGCGAGGAGGGGATATAGGTTTGTCGAAGGACTCGACAGGTCGTCTTATTTAATAGATAAAGCTAGAGAAAGGGCAAAAAGAGAAGGCTTAAGTGTCCGCTTCAGGGTTGGCGACGCCAGAAAGCTACCTTACCCTCCAGACACCTTTGACGTAGTGCTGATTCTGGGCAACAGCTTCGGTTATTTTGAGACGGTATACGATGACCTTAAAGTTCTGAAAGAAGTTTTCAGAGTTCTGAAGCCATGGGGTCAAATCCTAATAGACGTGGCCGACGGAGAATACCTCAGAGAACATTTCCAGCCCCGCTCATGGGAATGGATAGATAAGAAGCACTTTGTCGTCCGGGAACGCTCATTATCCGCTGACCGTCAACGTCTAATATCCCGAGAAATAATCACGCATACCGAGAAAGGAGTCATTGCAGATCACTTCTACGCGGAAAGACTTTACACGAAAGAAAGCCTCAAAGACCTCTTGCAGCAGGCTGGTTTAAGTGACGTCACAATACATGGAGACTTAACGACGCACTCCAAGCGCAACCAAGACTTGGGTATGATGGAGAGACGCATAATAGTCACTGCCACAGTCAAAAAAGAATGGACACCAATAAAAAAGAGGGAAAAAGAGGCGCTTCTAACAGTCGCAGTGATTTTGGGCGACCCAACGAAGAACGACCCCCTAAAGCCTGGCGGAGTATTCGACGAAGACGATATGTATACGATCGATGCACTTAAAGATGCGTTAAGGCAACTTAAAAATTATAACTTTATATACTTAAACAACCACGACACTCTACTCCAAGACTTGATTAAACTCAAGCTTAAAATAGACTATGTCTTCAACCTTTGTGATGAAGGATTCTACAATGATCCCAGAAAAGAGCTACATGTCCCAGCATTACTTGAAATGCTCAATATACCCTACACCGGCTCAGGGCCACAGCCCTTAGCCCACTGCTACGACAAATCTCTGATAAGAGGACTGGCAAGAGAAATGGGAATCCCGGTTCCCGAGGCAGTCTTAATCAAACCTGGAGACGAATTCGTCGAAGTACCATTCGGCTTTCCAGCTATAGTAAAACCAAACTTCGGCGACTCTAGCTTCGGAATTACACAAAAATCTGTGGTTAACAACTCTGAAGAACTCCTAAACGCTATAGCGGAAATGCGCAAAAACTTTGGTTACAATAGACCCATACTAGTCGAAGAGTTCCTCACAGGAAAAGATCTAACAGTAGGAATAATAGGGAATGTGCCTGACGCTTACACGGTCTTACCTATAACGGAAGAAGACTACTCCAACTTACCGGAGGGGATGCCTCCAATATGTGGTTATGAAGCCAAGTGGCTCCCTGACTCGCCTTACTGGAACATCAAGACAAAGCCTGCAGACTTGCCACCCGAAACCGAAGCATTCATAGTGAGGGCATGCCTGAGCCTCTTTGAACGACTCGAAATTAGAGACTATTGCAGGTTTGACTGGAGGCTCGATTCAAAAGGAAAACCGAAACTCCTCGAAGTGAACCCTAACCCCGGCTGGTGTTGGGACGGGCACCTTGCTAAAATGGCCCACTTTGCAGGCATGTCTTACGCAGAGATGCTGGAGGCTATCTTGAAAGCTGCAGAGCGAAGATTGGGTATTCAGCCGAAATACGAGAAATACGAAAAAGCATGGGATGAAGCTCAAACAACAACTCAGGCAACATAAAAATAGTCATCATGTATAATCCACTATTCTTACTTTTATTTTTCTCGGTTACTTTTCACACACAAATATTTTAACGTTCAAGTTGCCATATTTGACTGGTCTTTCGTGAGTTATGGGGAGATTTTCTTTTTCCGACAGCGATTTAACAAGTTTGGTGTGTGGAGTGATTATGCATAGTTTTCCATTACTTGTTAGTAGATGACGGGCAACCTTAAAAAGTGAACAGTAAACCGTGGTCACGTTTTTAGGATGACCAACCCTTAATCCAAAAGGAGGATTTGACACTATAAGGTCGAAGCTTCCTTGCTGGTCTTTCATGTACTCCTCGAGCTTTTTCGCTTTAAAATTTATAGTATCATCTACCATGATTATCTTTGCATGTCTCATTGCGCTTTCTATGTATTTCTTTTTAATATCGCTTCCAGTTATCGGCTGTTTCTCGTGATGCTTTATCTTGATGTCTAATTCGCTAAAAACATGCTCGGGATTTAATTCAGGAAAAGGAGGGCGTCTGACAACTTGAAGGGTCTTTTTCCTTAAATATGCCGCTGGAATATTTCTGGCCATGCAAGCGGCTTCGATGCATATCGTCCCTAAACCACACAGAGGGTCTAAAAGATTTTTTGCCCCATTCCAACCGACGAGTTTTAGCATAGATGCAGCTAAGATAGGGCTCAAGGGAGCAGGATGAACGGCCTCGGTTCTGTAACCTCGTCTTTCAAGAGAAATATCCCCCGTCAGGTCGAGGGCAAAGTAGAAGCGGTCATGCAACACGTAGCTTCTGAAGATCACGTCTGGTTCACTTAAGTTAACTCTTTGCCTGTAATTCTTCTCCTTGAGAATGCGTTCTATTACAGCTTGTCCGACAACGCGAGCTACATCTATTGAGGTATACTCATGCGTCCCAACCCTTTTGCTTCTAACAGCGAAAGAGTCGTTAGCAGTTAGAAAATAAGTGAAGTTCGACGAGTATACAGCTTCGTATATCGTTTTTAGGTCTTCTTGTGCGCCGTTAAGGCTGGCTTCCGATAATTTAAGCGTAACTCGTTTAACTAAACGCGCAAGGTAAAGCAACTTTACTGCATCTTCCATCTTATCAATGTTGATAGCGATTCTTCCGGGGCCATCTATCCATGCTTTTTTATGAATTATTTCTTGTGCTTCTTTAGCAGCGAGGTTCTCTATTCCTGCTACTGTAGTTGCAAAAACAGTGAACAAGCTTGATCACTTTTCTGCTTGTGGTTGAACGTAAAGACTATCTTTAATTTTTCTCAATACACCTAGAAGTGTGTAAATCTCTCTTCCGCTAATCCAAGCTCTCGAGATTATATTTTTAAACGCTTTTTCTACCAGTGGGATCTTTTCCTGTCGGTATCCCAGCATCTGGACAATTTCTCTGAAGAACTTAAGAGCTTGCTCTCGCTCTACCCTGCCCGCTGCCCTAGCCTTAATTCTTCTTTTGTTGTCAGTTGACAAGGTTTTGAATAACTCATACAAAATTATCGCCACAGCATGAGATAAGTTAAGGGTCGGGTACGTGTTTGAGGTAGGAATTGTAACGACAATGTCCGCCAGTCTTATTTCTTCGTTCGTCAGCCCAATGCTTTCTCTTCCAAATAAAATGGCTACCCGTCCATTGATACTTTTCATGCTTTCAGCAAGTACTTGAGGAGTGATAGCGGTTCTGAAAACATGGTATTGATCTCCGAGCTTAGCTGTGGTCGCTATGATGCAATCAACGTCAGATAACGCCTCTTCGAGGCTACTTACTATGCGAGCCTTTTCAAGAATATCTTTTCCATGCTTAGCCAGTGCATATGCTTCATCCATCGAGGAAAACTTTGGGTTTACAATGACAAGTTCTCCCATAAAGTTTTTAATCAACCTAGCTGTTGCTCCGACGTTACCGGGGTGTTCTGGCTCAACAAGAACCACTAAAATTTCGCACATTGCTCATTCAACCCCAGTTATGAAATGTATATCTGTATGGTGTCACCGTCCATCAAGATGTGATCTAAGCCTACTTTCTCGCCGTCGTACTTTGCTGAAGGACCGTACACTTTGGCGTAACTGAATTTCTTGAGCAAAGAGGGACGCATATGTTTAACTGCATCACGAACAGTTGCACCTTTCTTTAAGACGATGGGTTTGTCTGATCTTGGTTCTCCAGGTTCCTTGGTGTAAACGCGTATTATATTCAGAGAGGAAAAGAGAGCACTGCCTAGCTCCTTCAACCCCTTACCAGTGAGGGATGAAACCGGGTGTATTTGAAAGCTTGACCCACAATATTCATTCAGTATATTAAAGTTCCTAGCACTTCCTGGGGCGTCTCCCTTGTTGGCGACTATTAGTGCAGGCCTGAAGGAGGCAGATTCATCCATTGCCAATTTCACATCCTCGATGGTTACAGGTTCTTTTATTTGGACTAATGCATTAACTATCCTTTTGGAAGCTAGAAAGTCCAGTAGATCCTTCATGTTGCCTTTAAACAGTGATGATCCTATTATTTGGATTCCGCCCTCACCTGTTTTCTTGATTTGAACCTTTGGACGCTGTTTGTTTAAGTAAATCTTCTGTTTTTCAAGTTCCCTTAATATTACGGAAACTTGGAAAATAGGATCCATGCTCAAATCGATAACTAGGGCGATTACATCGGCGTTTCTGATCAGTGAAAAAATTCTTGGACCATTGGCGCTTTCAGCGCACCCGTCGAAGAGGGGAGGTGCTTCCACGATCTGTAGCATGGCCCCGCCAAAGTTGAGGATTCCAACTTCAGGGGATGTAGTTGTGAATGGATAGGTGCCAACCTTAGCGTCTGCGCCCGTGAGGCGGTTTAGGAGGAGGCTTTTCCCACTGTTTGTTAACCCGACAAGAACCACTTGTCCACTGCCCTCTTTCTTAACGTTGAAGGAGGGGGCGCTTCTAGCTTTGTAAGCTTTTTCCTTTTCAATCTCCTCTCTGAGCCTAGAGAGACGCTTTTTAAGTTGACGCTCTAGCTTCTCAGTGCCCTTATGCTTGCTCATTTTTGCGAGTAGCTCTTGTATAGCTTGGATTTGCTCCTCCTTTGTCTTTGCTTCCTCCAACTTTTTAAGAGCCACTTGGGCTTCTGCACCTAGGTTCACGGGCACCGAAGATCCTCCATCCATAGTTCTAATTTAAGATACTGAAGGAGCTAAGAAAAATATGATCAATGAGGGGAGAAAGTTATGAGATATATTTCCTCGAAAAAGAAGCGCTTTTTCGCACTTATTAAGCATTTGAAGCCAAAAGAGGAGAGACGCTTTAGTAGTATTTCGGGTTTCATAAGGGAAGAGAGAACCATTTGATATTTTGTCTTCGATGATCGCATATGATCCCTGATCATAATAATAAAACGTTCGACGACCTTCCGTCCAGTTTTCCCGCCACTCCATGCTAGCCCCCAGTTTCCCGGGTCTTCGGCAGGAAGATAAGGCGGGTTGAACACTATAAGATTAAAAATGGAGGGGGGTTTAAGTGAAATCAGTAGGTCGCCTAGTATTACGTCTATTTTATCCTCGCAACCGTTCCTCTTGGCATTTATAAGCGTGTTTTTCACGGCTTTAGGTGAGACATCTATTGCAACGACGCGCCTGGCTCCTTTAGCTATGGCAGTTAGTGATATTATTCCTGTACCGGAGCCAACATCCAACACAACGTCACCTGGTTTGACTGCTAAGTTTTCCGATAAAAGGAAAGAGTCATCAGCTGGGTCATAGACATCATCAAAAACGATGAGAGAAAAATTACCTATTTTCTTTTCTTTCATGAAGGATCCCTTCTACCCAGAATGTCAGTTTTTTCACTTCATCTGGTGTGAGATGCCTAGAACGCTTTTCAGAAAGAGGTGATTCATTTAAAAGTTGTAATAAGTGGTTCTTTGGGAGGTTGAGGCGCTCGAATAGGAGAAGAAGGCCGTATTTAACCTTTCTGTTTGGCGTCGTAAATAAGCAACGTGAAACTTCAGAAAAAAGATGCTCATCAATTTCAGCTGGCTTAGGAGTCAGGAGGACTATTGCGGAGTCAACTTTGGGGATAGGGTAGAAATTTTTTTTGTCAACGATTTCTAGAATTGTGATGTTAAAGTAAGTTTGAGCACTAACCGATAGACGTCCATATTCTTTAGATCCTGGGGATGCTACTAAACGAAGAGCAAACTCTAGCTGCAGGGTTAATACCGCTTTATCGAAGTTTAACCGAGCTATCTTGAATATTAATGGAGCTGAAATGGAGTATGGTGGGTTTGAAACTAGCTTGTTGAAAGCAGGAGGATCTATTTTGAGGAAGTCGGCGTTAATCACCTCGACATTGTTGAAAGTGGACAAATGATTCTGTAAAAATTGGGCTAATCGTCTGTCGACTTCCACAGTGTAAACCAGTTTTGCGCGTTCAGCTAGGGCGCGCGTCAAACATCCTAACCCTCCCCCAACTTCTAGTACAACATCTTTCTTTGTTATTTCAGCATAATCAATCTCGCGTTTTATTATCTGGGTATTTATGAGGAAGTTTTGCCCCAAACGCCTACTGGGTTTCACACCACACCTTTTTAGGATGGATTTTATTTCCCGACTATTCATGTGTAGGCCTCTTAGCTTTGAAGGATCCTTTAGCATAATGAATGTCTTCGGGGGGTTCGGGTGATGGAGGCCTAGTAAAGAGACGATACTTATCTTCACCTTTCAACTCAGATATTATCCTATTAACTATTGCCTTTTTGGGTTCATGTATTTTTCCTCGCTCCACTAAGTCATTAAAGTCCTTAAATGGTTCCTTCTCTCGCTCTTCTAAGATGTGCCACATTGTTTTATCACCAATACCGGGTATTAGTTTAAGTTGATGTAAACGGGTGGATATGGGCTGAGCATTGTTGAAAAAGTCGACGAAGCGCTTCTCGTTCTTTTCAACAATTTTCTCGATGACTAATGGAAGTTCGCTTTTAGCAACAGATGTTAAATCATCATAGGTAATGCGTCTTTCAACATGATCTATTTTTCTCCGTTCGTCTTTTCCTATGTAGACGCGTTCATGAGGGGAAAATGAAGCGTTTCTCTTGGGTGATAATTCAAGTAATGTGAAGAAATCCTCTCCAATAGCCTGAATAATGGGCTTCCGTTGATACATGGGTCTTCTATCGTCAACCCGCCCCTGCGGCAAGTAATCTAGCACGTAAACGTAATTTTCAAATCTTTTCTTAGTGTGAGTTTTCTCTACTCCCATTTTCTCCGCTCCCCCGCCCCTCACTAAGAAGGATTCATTAACGATGTTTTTTATTTATTAAGAATTTCCAGAGGAGTCACGTATGAGTTTCACCATATCCTCCAATTCCTCTTTTTTAAAGGACTTGGCTTCATGGGCTAGAAAAACTTTTAGTTCATCGGCAGTTTGAGGTAACAAATTAACTATTTGCGTTGCAGTCAGCTCTTTCAACTCATACTTCTCAACCAGCAAATTGACAAGTTCCCTCGACTTTTCTGCAGATAATTTCGAAAACATCCGTACGTAATCTAATGTTACTTTCTGAGCGTGGTTTAACCTTCCCTCTTTCTCTCTTTCCTCCAATAGCTCCTTAACTTCAGCCAAGGTAAGATATTTTTCCGATAAAATTTTAGGAGGCAAGTAAACTCCCCCTTCATGTGGTTTGTACTGGACGAATATGCTCAGGTCTAACAATTGCTTTCTTAATCTTGCCACCCACTTTCAACATCACAACGTATGCCCTTCCTCTCTTCTCCATTATTTTAGCTATTCTTCCATGGAAACGCTTATGAGGTTGCCCCTTATGTACGCTTGGTTCTATCAAAATGACAACTTGCTCTCCAACCTTGTAATCGTAAAGCAACTTGTCGGGCGACGGAAGCCCCCTTTTTCTGGGATGCTTCCTTAGCAATCTCCTACTCCGGCTCTTGTAACCTTTAGACTTTCGAACCAATCCCCAAACCTCCATTAAGTAAAACGTTCTGTACTTATGTCAGGAATACGCAAGTAACAGGGTTTCCATTTAGTTCGGCTGTTTGGAAACAGTGATATCTTTGAGTTATATAAATTTTTGTTGGTGTTAATTTATTCATGTTGGTTTCCCCTCTGTTTTCCCGCAGGACTTTCGATGGAATCCATAACTTGCATGTCTGAAGTTGGCATCACAACACACAAGTAAGTGCTTTTTATTAATTAGTTAGGCGTTCATAAAACTTCTCGGGTAACTTATGCCTACGCATGATATAGCCACAAATAAGTTAAAAAATAATGTTCTCGGAAAACAATCATTTTAATTTATAATTTATGCTGGAAACATGATAATCTTCGAAAGATATTTTTTCAATAAAACAAAGGCTACTTCCGTTCTTGTTTGTTTTCTGGAAAAGGGAGATTTTATGAAGAAAACGCTTACTTGTGAGATTTTTCAGTTGATGTTTTTCTACTCCTAAAGAGAAAGCTAGTAGGCCTTGTCTAATGAATTGTTCTTGCTGTTTAGCGAAAGATCCCAACAAACGAGGAAGAAGAACAGAGAATTATGGAAGACTGAGACAGTTTCCTAAAAATTACGTTTTGCGTTGGTTTCGCCATTAGTTTTAATGGAGGCCGCACTTTCTGGAGGAAGTCGAACTGAAATCGAAAGGATACCTTTCTTTCCATCTTTCATTCCTTTAATCTTGAATGTTTCTTTGAGGTCGGCTTTGAACATTTCCTTCATTCTTTGAGCAATACTTCGTGCAAGACTTTGCGACGAAAGTTTAACGTCAAAGCCAGTTTTTTTATCCTCCACTTTGTGTGAAACTCCTTTTAGACGTGTTTCCTTCTCTACGATGGAGAGAATTTCTTTGCGTAGTCGTGCGTCAACATTTCCATCAAAACTTCTAAATTGTAAAATAGCTTCTTTAGGTTCTTTCCTGACTTTTGTACAAGATGGGCAAGTTACGAACTTTAACTTGAAGAAAGCAGTTGCATATTCCTCTAAAGCTAACCCGGGTTCCTCGTAGTATACAGTTAACGTAAGACGAATGTTTCCTTCTTTAAAGCGGAATTGCTCCTGTGGAATTTTAAACGTAGCATTGCCTTTAAACTCAGGTGGAAGGTTGATTTCTATGCTTCTCTCAGCTATTTCTTCAATGATTTCATTTAGCAATGTAGAGTTTGGTTTGAACCATTTTCCTTTAAACCTGTAACTTAGGCAAAAAGGGCAGAGGGATACTCTAACGTTAAAAACGCTATGAATAATCTCCCGTTTAAAGTAGCAAGGCAAGCACAAGTTTTCAATTAGCTTGCTTTCAGATTTACCGCAAAGCGCACAAAATTTAACCATTAACTCCACCTTAAAGCAGAACTTTTACAGGATTACCACTTTCTGTGCATGCGCTACTCCCTGAATCCTTATTACGCCTTCGGGGTGAATTAACCCTGCTTCTATAGCCTTTGATATTATCATGTTGCCTGTCAAGTTTACTATTGTTGCTCGCTCTATAGCTTTTAATGCATCCTCAACTCGTACCAGTCTTCCACCGTAAAAGGACTCTTTCACTTCAAGTTTAAGTCTTCCTTCACGGAAAGTTTTTCCAATTACATCTTCATCGCAAACTGCGACCAGAACGTCGCGCCCCACATGCTTCTCTGATAGATATACTTTCATTGCATTTACCTTCTATACGTGTTTCACGGGAGAACGTGCACCGCAAGCTTCACATATAAGATATTGGATACGCTTTTCCTTTTTTATTTTTGTATCTGGGCGGCCGCACTCATGACAGATCACGTAGCCTTGCACATAACGCTCAATCAACTTGTTGAAAACGGAGTCGCTAAAGTTTCCCTGAAAGATCGCTCTAGTTCCTTCAATAGTTCCTGCCGTTGCTAACTCCCTAGCTAGAAACCTCAGGAGGTGCTGAGGATCCCTGTTGAGGCGCTCAACTATTTCTTTGAAGTTTCTGAGAGTTGTCCTGTTGCCCTCAATGAACACTACAGCGTGCGGAACATCAAAGCGGGACCACTCTGAAATACCTTTTGGAAGACGACTCATAGCTCTATCAAGGAAGACTTCATATTCTGCTTCATCCAAACTTACCCTCTCCATTATTTCTCATCCAAACTACCTAGCCGCTTGTAGGCACCTTCATTAGTTTCATAAATTATGCCTTCTCGTAGCAAAATGTCGAGTTCTCGTTCTAACTCATCACCAGACACATTTAAAAACTTCTCTAATGTTTCTTTAGGAACGCCGTCGCCCATGTCTAAGCTATCCAAAATTTTCAGAATGTTCTTATGCAGAGAAACCTTCCGTGTAACATAAAATTCGCCAATCCTGAGAAAAGAGAATAAGTGTAATTCAAGCTCTCGAACCAACTCCCAGTTTGGATCTTTAACTTTAATTACCAGTTCCGGAATCAAATACACTTCATCTCTATAAAGGCGCACTAAACCTATTACGTCTACTATGTCACCGATCCTGATTTCACTTATCACCGGTTTTTCGCTCCAAACTTTAACTCTAATTGTTCCGGTACCATCGTCAAGAGTAAAATTCATGTAGTCACTTAGCTCGCTTCTAAATATGTCGACGATGGTACCCATTACTCTTACCCTGCTAGTTCGAATGCCTAACTTGGTGACGAGAATAGTTTTACTACTTTGATCGTCCGGACGTTCAATAGAGCCCTCAATGATCTCAGATATGCGTAGCTTGTGGGCAGGTTCCCAAAGAGACATTTACGAGACCTCTAAATTCCACTAAAGCTTAATCCCGTTTTTAATTTGGATTTCAACACCATATATCTTCTCCGGGTTTTCCTTGCATATTTTCCAGAAAGAGTCTTCGCTTACCCCCTTCAACAGTAACCGTCTAATCGTTCTCGGAGTACTTCTTGGATCTAGGACGGCGCCAGGGCGTTTGGGGTCATCAATAAAATCAGTCTCCATGAGAAAACATGTGTCGGAAGCTAAGGCTTTCGCAACATTTTTCTCAGTTGCAAGAACTGATGGAAAGAGCCCCCACCTAGAGAAAAGCGATGTGTCGGGTGGCGCAAAATGCTTTATTATTCGATCAGGCTTTAATCCTATTCTTTTAACTACTTCTAAGAGTGAGGAGATTTCTCCTTCATCAAGATGACCTGTATGTAACTGAACAGGGCAATCTGCATCTTTAGCCAATATTAAAGCGTACTCTAGAAGCTGGTTCGACGCGTTGAGAACCTCATCACTTACCGGATAGTGCGGGAGGCCAACCTCTCCGATTGCCACTGCCCGCTGTTCGTTAACCCACATAGCCGCTTTTTCGAGACCTTTCTGGAGCAGTTTGACGGCTTCAGTTAGCGAAGTGCCCCTACTAAGCATGAATGTTAGTTCTGCTGGGTGGACTCCTACTATGGCAAAGGCTTGAACTCCCAGCTCTGAAAGCTTCTCGACAGATGACAAAGTTAACGAGTAACAACGTTCAAAGTCAAGTGGATCTTTAACAGACACATCGTAGCTCCAACTTGGTAAGCTAACAACGAATAACGCTGTTCCGCCATGGGACTTGAAGAGCTTTCCGATAGATTCAGGGCCCATGCCTTTGACGGGATTAATATGAATATGATTGTCGGTCGCTGGAACGAGCATGAAAACCACCCTTAGTCCAAGTTTCAAGGTGTTCTCCGAAGAAATAAAAATATGAAGGGTCTTGAAAGTAACGAGGGATTTAAGAAACTTGCATGATAAAACTGCTAATTTGGTGAGAAAAATGGCTGTAGTTGTTTTTGTGACCGCAAAGGAGGAGAATGCTGAAAGGATCGCTCTCGAGATCGTTAATAAGCGTTTGGCTGCATGTGTTAATATAGTGCCCAGTGTGACTTCAATCTACTGGTGGCAGGGTAAACTGGAAAAGGACAAAGAAAGCTTACTGATAATTAAGTCTGACGAGAGAGTGCTGGAGAAGCTTGTCGATGCCATTAAAAAAGTGCATAGTTACACTTTGCCTGAGGTAATAGCCATGAAGATTGTTGGAGGCTCTGAAGAGTACATTAAGTGGGTTAAGGAAACTCTGTCAGACGAAAGTGGTGGTCACTAAGTGGCAAAGAAGCCTGTTAGATATGGAGATAAAATTGAAGTGGTCTATTCAAGTGAAAGGTGGAGGATTTTAGCGGAATTTAGACGTAAAGCTGTGCAAGTGGTTGGTGTACTCAAGAGACATGGATTGGATTCTTTTGTTCATGGTAGTATTGCACGGGGAGACGTTACAAAGAACAGCGATATTGACGTCGTAATACCATACCAGGTAGCTTCGTTCATTGTCGAGACGGCTTTAAGAGAGTTATTTCCAACATTTACAGAAAGACTTATAGTTCAAGCCACCCCGCAACATGCACCTAAAGCGCATATTCAGGTTGATGAAAGAGTAACAGTCACTTTTCCTCTAGCTAAGCTCAGTAGATTGGAGTATGAGTTCTATGGTTTCGGTGGACTTGTGAGATTTGACCAACTTGAGAGAGGGGAGAGGGTACCTGGTGTCGATAAAAGACTTATGTTTATAGAGCCCACGGAGAGAGGGCATTATGAGAGTCAAGTTATGGGTAGGGAAAGTGTTGTTGCAAAAAGGCTCGGTGTGGGCATTGAGACCGTCCAGCAGAGAGTTAGAGTATTGACAAGAAGAGACGAGATAGGGAGAACAGGGGTATATCTTAAGAGAAGCTTAGAAAACAATGAAAGCTTTGAAAATGTCTTGAGAAAAATAGCGGATCATGATCCTGTTGTAAGAAACAGAATTAGGTGGGATCAATGAAGCTACGGGTACTTCAAGATAAGCATTCTTGGGTTTTGGGAAGGTTACCGGAAGGGTGCAAGTTATGCGCTAAGGGAGCAAAATTAGTACTTTTCGTAACGGGAAAGTGTATTTTTCCGCAGGAGTGTTCATGGTTGTGTCCGATCTCTAATGAAAGAAAAGGAAAGGACGTCATATATGCCAACGAGAGATTGGTTGCCAGCAACGAGGACGTGGTGGAGGAGGCCAGGTTAATGAACGCTGAGGGAACAGGAGTTACAGGGGGGGAGCCGTTCCTAGTCTTAAATCGTACCATAAACTTTATTCAATGTTTGAAGGAAAGCTTCGGTGAAAAGCACCACGTTCACATTTATACTTCAGGAAAAAACATCACGGATGAAGCACTTAGTAGATTGGTTAATGCAGGTCTTGATGAACTCAGAATACACATACCAACTTTTGACATACTTAAGACGGCGCTGGAATACCCCATTAAAGTAGGCGTAGAAATCCCCGTTATCCCCGGGGCTGAAGATGTAGTCAAAAGACTTGCTGCAGAGCTGGATCAATTCGAAGTAGATTTTCTTAACTTAAATGAGCTAGAGTTCTCTGAGAGCAACGCAGAAGAAATAAAGAAGAGGGGAATTAACCCGAAGACAGATGGTTTTACTGCTGAGGGAAGCGAGGAGACAGCCAACCGGCTTCTGCATTGGGCTAAGGATTCATTATCGTTGGACATTCATTATTGTTCAGCTCGTTTTAAGGATGGGGTGCAGCTTAGAAATAGGCTTCTTAGAAGAGCGCGAAGAGTTGCTCAAAGGTACGAAACGGTTTCGGAAGATGGGTTGCTTGTTAAAGGCGTAATACATGGCGCACCGTCCTCAGAGCTGGAGAATCTGGTTGCGTTCTTAATGAAAAAATTCAAAATTAAACCCGAGATGATGAGGGTGAACTTTGAAAAGGACAGAATAGAGACTTCAGTCAAAATTGCATGTAAGATTGCAAAGAAACTTAAGGAGAGAAGCTTCGAGGTGGGTATACTGGAGGAGTACCCAACTCACCCTCCAAGGCTAGAAGTGGAGTACACTCCTCTCTAGGTGCTGGCGCCTATTTCTTCTTTTTCTTGGAATTCACGGAAAGCTTGTTTTGACGTTAAATCGCTCAGCAAGTCATTCAATATCTTGAGAATGTATTGTCTGTAGTTAGGGTTAACCGCCACCATTCCATAAGCCTTTATGCCAAATATTTCACTAACTTTTTCGGGCGGTATGGCGTTTGGAAGGTCTTGCTTGTTTGCTATTAAAACAATTTTTGTATAACTTAAAAACCCCGAAATTTGTTGGAATACTTCTCGTGCCTCGTATAAGCCTTTGGGTGTAGATTCGCATACAAAGAGAATAATATCAGCGTCCCTTGTGAGCTTTTCCCAAAAAGGCCTGAACTTATCTTGCCCTCCTATGTCCCAGAAAATCAGTTTAACGTTAAAAACTGATAATTCATATTCCCTAATGTCGACGAGCATTGTAGGAGTGTATTCTTCGCCAATTTTCTCACCCAAAATTAGGTTTAGAAGGGAAGTTTTGCCCACCCCATCCTTGCCTATTATGGCTATTTTTATGTGAGATTTAATTATGTCATCCGCTACAGGCTCAAACCTCTTAAAAATCGATACTTCTCCGTCCCATTCTTTCATTTCCTTTGAGAAAAGATTTAGGAAGCTGTCCCTCAACATCTTCAGTTTTCTTTTTAAAAACTCGTCCTTTTCGCTTTTGTCAGCGCATATAATGAAAAGCAACTCGTCATACGACGAGTAGACGAACTTTATGTTCCTCATAACAACAGACTCTATTTCCTCCTCGGAGTCGAAGGATTTTATGAATGAAGCAAAGGCGATTAAGAATCCCGAAATTATGCTTTCATCTATCCACTGTTTGTGGTATGACTTATGGAATAGACAGATGCCTGAAGACGTTATGACGTAAATGTCCCAGATCAATAAATGCTCCTCCAAGAGACACGAGTATCACGTTCTTGCTTCAAAAGAAGGTATTATACAATTTTCTTAAAAAAGTTTTTGAAAAATGAATGGAAATCAAACCAAGGCTTTCTTTGAATAGATCCCGGCGTAGCCAAGGAAAATCTTAAAAATTGGAGGGAATAGAAGTTCCCCCTGCTATAAATGGAGGGTTTATCTTTGAAAATATTTGCGATTGGGGACAAAGATATGGTGCTTGGATTTAAACTGGCTGGTGTTTCCTATGCCTTGGAAGTTAAAGATTCTGAGGAGGCAAAGGTAGCTTTAAAAAATGCTTTTCAGAAACGTGAGGTGGGAATAATATTGATTTCAGAGAGGATAGCGGAGGAGTTAAGGCCGTTCATAAGCAAATTAGTTGAGGAAGCCGACTTACCGATCATTGTCGAGATACCTGGCAAGGAAGGAACTAGAATGGGAGGAGATATCCTCAAAAAGCTCATCAAGAAGGCGGTGGGTGTAGAGATTAAGATTTGAAAAGACTTAGAGATATCGGAGGATTTCTTTAGAATTCATCAATTTACCGCAATACTCACACCTAATTAATAATGGGGCTTGTTCTTCGACTTTGAAACGTTGAGTGATTGGCTCGCCGCTGTTTGTGATGCAATTGGGGTTAACGCACCTAGGGAAACCTTCTATTACCTCGGGCAACTTGACTTTCTCTTTTTTTATTATTTTATAATCTCTCACAATGTTTATCGTTGCGCTGGGAGAAATTAACGATATTTTATCTACCTCTTTGGGGTCAAGTTCTTTACCTTCGATCTTAACAATATCTTTCCTTCCGATTTTTTCGCTTGGAACGTGCATTACTATACTGACTACGTTATCCTCCTCGCCACTGATACCGAGTATCTTTAAAACTTTTAGAGCCATGCCATCAGTTATGTGGTCGATAACTGTCCCATTGCGTATTTTTCTAACTCTGAGTTCTCTCTCAAAATTTTCAACACTCAAAACCGACCCTCACATATTTCAACATCAGAAGGGCTACAGTAAAGAAAGATTAATTATACCATAAAAAGGTATCATTTTTCGCTGAAGGGTTCAAAGTGGTGTTAAGGAGGGGAATTATTATTGACGAATGGCATCCTAGGACTGAGAGACGTTGTTTCAATAAAGGATTTTTCTAGGAGACAAATCGAGTGGCTTTGCGAAGAAGCAGAAAAAATGGAGGACGTTTTTAGAGGGGGAAGCGACGCCCTCAAAGGAAAAATACTAGCAACATTGTTTATGGAACCTAGCACGCGTACACGTCTCTCGTTCGCGACGGCAATGTATAAGTTGGGAGGGCAGGTTATAGGTTTCGAAAACGTGGAAGTCTCATCAATGGCTAAAGGGGAAAATTTAAGCGACACTATCAAAACGGTTGAAAACTATTGCGATGCTATAGTGTTACGTCACTGGTTGGAAGGAGCAGCTAAGTTTGCATCAGAAATAGCGAACGTGCCCGTGATAAATGCAGGCTCGGGCACCGAGGAGCACCCCACTCAAGCTCTCCTAGACATATTCACAATAAAACGTGAAATGGGAACGATCGATGGCTTGAAGATAGCCATAATGGGGGATCTCAAATATGGACGCACAGTTAAATCGTTAAGTTATGGATTAGCTAATTTTGACGTTGAGATATATTTCGTGTCGCCTGAAAGCTTAAGGATGCCAGAGGATGTTATTCGTTACCTGGAAAAGAAGAAGATGCACATAGAAGAATATAGAATGCTAGACGAAATAATAAAGAAGATCGACGTGTTATATATAACAAGGCTCCAGAAAGAAAGGTTTCCAGATGTGACGGAGTATGAAAAACTGCGAGGTAGCTATAAAGTGGACATTAGAACGCTCAGCGAAGCTAAGCCAAACATGATTCTTTTACATCCATTGCCGAGGCTGGATGAAGTAGACCCAGAGGTGGATAGAACAGTGCATGCAAAATACTTTAAACAGCCGTTTTATGGTGTGTTGACGCGGATGGCTCTTCTTAAAGCTTTACTCGCCTAATTACCCCAAAATTTCCTCGTCTTGAGGTATTTTCGCTCTTCTTCAAGGATTGCCATCCAGAAATCATCTTCGAAACGACATGGTTTGTTAAGGATACGGATGGCTGCCTTTGGTCCTACTCCTCTGGCGGCCATGCAGATAACAGCCTTTTTTCCATAGGATGAAATAATTTTCGCTATCTCTAAGCCTCTCTTTAAGGCTTTAGCATCTTCATCCGAGAGGGGGAGCCCTTGCCTCTTTAACCGTATAGCCCTGCTAAGACCCGATTGGTCATCTGGATAAGTTACTGCAATAAAAGATCCACCGCATTTAGGGCATATTATTTTCTCAGGTAGAGTTTCGACTGTTCGCAGCGACTCCCACCCCTTACAGCTGGGCCATAAACAAACAAGCTTAACTTGTTCCTTAAGCAGACGGGCTTTCACCATTTTTGCTATTTGCGTTGCTGGGGTTTTTGGTTGAACAAGCTCTTTATTTACTTGCTCCAAGGCGTCTCTGGCTAACGGTGACGGGTGCAGTCTAACAGTAAAATGTATAGTTATCTTGCCAGAGTTTATTTTTGATATTATGCGTTTAACGTTTTCCATATCAAGTTTTTCCTTTAGGATTTCACGTATCACTTCTTCCTCTAATATTGAGCCCTCAAATAAACGAGAAATCTTCCTAAGAATGCCCTGCGTATATTCAGCATTTTTTTCAAGAACACCGAAGCGCTTTGCAACATGGAGAAAGTGCCAGAAGTATAGAGATGAGTTTTTTATTGAGGACAAAAGAAGGGGGATATCGTCTTCCTTCATACTCTTTATAATGTCCGCCAATTCGTTGAGATCAATGCTTGCTTCAGAACTTAAAATAATGTGGTAAGGTGTAATGCTGAGGGATGCAGAGATCCCTGTTCTTAGCGAAAGAATAGTCGCAATTAGCCTTCCAAGAGCCTCGTTCACTAAGTTGCCGAAACATGCGTGAATTATTATCAGAGAACCCGGGATCTTCTCGATTAGAATGTTGTTTTGTGTCGGTAACACTTCTTCCTTTATATGTGAGGATATTACTTCTAATATCAGTCTCTTTGATTCTTCGTCAATAGGGTAATTGTCCAGTGGACATGCCACTAGCTCTCCGGAGAGCCATTTCGCCACTTTTTCTCTTAGAGAGGCAACTTCTTGAGCCACCTCGAAGGGAACTGGGATTAATTCGCCAAGCCAAGAGGGAAGACATGCTGAGGAGTCTTTTAACCTCTCAACGTTGATTCTGTTTTCTTCTATGCTTACGAGGCGCCATGGCTGTCCACTCATTACGAACGTCTCTTCGGTCTTCAGTTTTGGTATAAAGGAAGAGTCAAGAGAGCCGATTTGTCTTCCAGATGCAATGTCGTAAACAGGAACAGTTTTAACGTCAGGTATCATTGATAGGTTCTCGTAATAGTATTTCCTTGTAGTGCGCGTTTTAAGCAATGTTCCATCCTTTACGAGGAGGATTTTGAGATCGGATAGAAATGTCGAGATGTTTTCGAGAATCTTTAAAGACATATTTCTGTAGGCCCATGCACGCCTAAAAACATTAAAAACGTCAAGGAGGGAAGATTTCCCAACGTCCAATACGAAGCCAACGAGTTGATGTGCCAGTACATCATATGGTTGCTCGTAAGGGGTAATAGGCTCCAGTTCTCCCTTGACAGCTTTTTCAGATATCACCATTGATTCTAGAAGGTCATCGGTTCCACTCGCCAAAATTACGCCTTTAGCAACCTCGTGGAGGGTATGACCGCTGCGGCCAACTCTCTGAACGAGGCGGGATACTTGACGTGGAGAATGATACTGTATTACGAGATCTACGTTTCCGACATCTATACCTAGCTCCAAGGACGAGGTGGAAATTACTCCTTTTATTTTTCCAGTTTTAAACTCATATTCAGTCGTCTCTCTAACTTCTTTAGATAGTGAACCGTGATGAACACGAACTTCGAAGTCCTTGTTAAAAGGTATCATGCCTAATCCGAGGGATTCAGCAGTCTCTCTAGTGTTTACGAATACTATGCTTGCA
>Ga0105158_1000106_pt1 | contig 36923 bp, 43 predicted proteins | sample LHCtaG_FD_81567 | JGI IMG/M metagenome (GOLD analysis project Ga0105158, IMG submission 81567) | Hot spring microbial communities from Little Hot Creek, USA to study Microbial Dark Matter (Phase II) - LHC4sed_matched | ecosystem: Environmental > Aquatic > Thermal springs > Hot (42-90C) >...
CAATAGCGAAAGTGGCGCGCCCTGCGAGGTAGCCCGAGAGAGCGCCAGGGTTCACAACTAGGGTTTCCCCCACCTTCCTTACGTCCAGCTGGTGCGTGTGGCCGTAGACGACCAAGTGGAACATGCCGCTTCTCGCAAGGGCTTCTGCGAGCCTCACTGTGTCGCTGGCGGTACCAGCCCCGTGCACCACAACTACGTCTCTGCCGTTTAAGCTGAGGAACAAGGGAGGCTCTGAGATCAGGAAGCCCATCTCCGCAGCAGCCCTGCCCAGGAGCAGCTTCTCACCGTCGTTATTGCCGTACACTGCGTACACCTTCAAGCCCTTGAGCTCCCTGAGCGCAAAGGGCGAGATTATATCTCCCGCGTGTATCACTGCTTCGACGCCCTCCTCCCTGGCTCTTTCGGCGAACCGGCGGATGTTCTCCAGCCTGTCGTGAGAGTCTGAGATTATAGCGATGCGCGTCATACGCTAGACTAATAAGCGCCCTCGTATAAACCTCGTGTAATGCCTGAAGCTAATGCGGAGCAACATGAGGAGGGCGTCCAGCCCACCGCTATGCAGAAGATGATCAACAAAGCAGCCTGGCTGCTCAGCGAGGGAAGGGTCGTGAAGATAAGCCCGTACATGTACTATGTCATCGGCAGGAATAGTAAGCACCTGGTGAAGTACGAGAACGGGAGGTTCTCCTGCACGTGCAAGGGCTTCGAGAGCAAGGGCTTCTGCTCCCACGTCCTCGCGGTCATGACGCTCTCGGAGCTGAAGGAGGAAGCAAGCAGCTTCTTCGACGAGGCTGTGCGCCAGAGGGTCTTGCGGGAGCTCAGAAGCATGAGCAGGAGCCATTAACCACCGATGAAAGGTATTCTCACCCCGTACTCCTGGGAGATCTTCTGTAGCGTTCGCCTCACCTCCTCCAGGTTGTCGGTGGAGAAGGTCTTCTTAATGTAGTAGATGCCCAGTGGGTATATCATGGCCAGGGAGACGAGAATTGTGATACTTCTGCCGATGAGCGTGGCGAGGAGCGCTCTCTCCTTGGGCGCTCCCAGGATCAGGTAGAGTGTCACCAGGGCGGTATCCACGCTGCCCAGCATGAAGGGCACACCTATCGATGCGAGGGAGAAAACAGTCAGTATGGTGTAGCCCGGTGCAATCGATAGGACGTCCACCTCGACTCCGGCGGCCTTCAGCGAGAAGTAGGGTGTCATTATGCCGCTCACCCACTGGAGCATTAGCGCTGCAACCGCCACTAGGAGCCACGCCGCATTCTCCCGGAACTCCGCTGCCACACTCTCGACCTTCACCAGGAATTCCTCCAGGTCTCGCTCCAGCTTGTCCAGCCTCCTGGAGGGGGCAGCTCTCCTCAGCAGCTTGAGCAAGGGGTTCTTCAGCATGCTGGGCTTGAACACAACAACCCCCATTGCCAGGGAGAGAGCCGCGCCCAGCACGATGACAGCCACGTAGACCAGCGCTAGGGAAGAGTAGAAGATGAGGGTCTTCAGCGCGAGCAGCGATGCGAAAAGTATGAAGAACACCAAGGTGGAGCTAATCAGCAGCCTGAAGAAGAGAGTGTAGCTCATGGAGGAGGCCCAGTCCGACTTCGTCTTGAGGAAAAAGAACCTGGCAATATCGCCCTCCACGAACGCTGAGGGTAGAAGGATGTCAACTAGCCAGGCCATCATAGAGGAGCCGAGGGCCTCTCGGAAGGACAGGTTGAACCTCTTCTTGCACAACGCCCAGAACGCCGCCGCGTGGGAGACGTAGTACAGCACTTCGAACACTAGAATGGGCACAACGTCGTCGGGGTTCACAAGGCTTAGAGCCCGCAGAAAGTCCTCTAGGTCGAAGTCCCGGGCAATGTAGACTGCTAGTGCCACTATGACCACAAGCTGTGCAAGAGTAGCAAGCCTGCTTCGAGCAGATTGCTGCGAGCCCTTAACCCCCACATGGCCGCAACCGAGGAGATTTTAAAATAGTTTAGCGCGCGCTGAGCCTTGCAGCCGAGCTGCCGGGGCGCGTCAAGGTCTACAGCTTCCTACCCACACCCAGCAGAGTCATCGAGCCGAAAAAGAAAAGACCATAACCCCGCGCTAAAGGCGGGGTAAAGGGTGGCGCGCGCGCAGCTGCCGAAACCTCTTGTGGTCAGCACACCTCTAGTCAGCGTCGTAGTGGTGAACTACAGGTCCCTGGAAACACTCCTCAAGTGCTTGGAATCACTGCTGAAGACGACGTACCCGAACTTTGAAGTCATCGTGGTGGACTCGATGACGGAGGGAATAGAGGAGGCGCTCAGCAAGCTTAACAACAGGAGGGTGAAGCTCGTCCACTTCGACCGTGACATAGGCGCTGCCGCTTCTCACAATATAGGAGTCCTGGCCAGCAGCCCTGAGGCTGAGTACGTGGCCTTCCTGGATAATGACACCGTGGTTGAGCCTGACTGGCTCTCAAGGCTCGTCGAGACAATATCCTCAGATCCCAGGATCGGCGCTGTGCAGGCCAAGGTCGTCTCGCAGAGCAACCCGGGGAAGATGGATCACACGGGCTTGGGTATGGACAGCGTGGGCACGTGGCTGACCACGTATGGGTGGGACCAAGACGTATTCTCGGAGCCCATGGTTATATTCACGGCATCTTCCGCGGCCATGCTGACGAGGAAGGACGCTTACTTGGAGGTATGGGGCTTTGACGACACCTACTTCATCTACGATGACGACACCGACTACAGCTGGAGGCTAAGGCTCAGGGGCTACGAGGTGGTTTTCGACCCAAGAGCAGTGGTTTTCCACGAGGACAAGCTCGAGAAGAGAGTCAGCTTTGAGAAGCTTTACTTCGGCTACAGGAACAGGCTGCTCAACCTCGTGAAGAACGTAGAGGGGCTCAGCATGGCTGCGAGGCTCATGCTGGCCCTCTACCTGGGCTACATCAACGCAGCGCTCCTGGCCCTGGCAGGCAGAGGGAAAGAGGCTATGGCGTACTGCCTAGCCCCCCTCAACGTCTTAGTAAAGATGCGCCACTACATCCGCGTGAGAAAGCTCATCGCCGGGCTTCGCAGGGTTAGGGATCGCGAGCTGGAAAAGAGGGGCTTCACGAGCAGGGGGCTCTACGCCACCGTCCTGATGATCAGGATGCTGCTCGTGAGGTACTTCAGGGCCCGCAGGCGGGCGCCTGGAAGGTAAAAAGGTTTATATAACACGGCACGCAGTCGGGTTTGCGCCTGCAAACAGGCACGAGAGAGCAAAATGGAAGGAGCAAACCTGAGAAATGTGAAGATTGCTGAAATAACTCCTGAAACTCGGAAGTTCTCCGTAACCTTTAAGGTTCTCGAGGTAATGGATGAGAAAAGTATAGTATCCAGAAGAGACGGCATGGAGCACAGGGTCGCCGACGTCCTCGTGGGCGACGAGAGCGGGGTAGCGCTTCTGACAGCATGGGACGATGAGATAGATAAGTTCAGAGAGCTCGTTGGAGAGACGGTCTCCCTTGTCAACGGCTATGTGTCTCTCTATAGGGGATCCCTGAGGTTAGGGCTTGGGCGGTTCGGCTCTATAGTGCAGCCGGACAGGAAGATCGAAGAAGTAAACATGGAGAACAACATCTCCGAGAGGAAGTACGAGGAGGAAAGGAGGGAGAGGAGAGACTTCCGAAGGAGACCTAGGAGGTTTTAAGACAAAGAGGGAGTAGTAAAGTTAATCCCAAGCTTTTTCTTTTTCTACCACTATTATGATGAAATCATTTACATTGGTCCCCGTATAGCCCGTTGATACGTGCCCCCCGACCTGCTTGAAGAAGTTGTAGCTGTCGTTCCTCTCGAGGAACTCCTCTGGCCTCAGACCTAGGCTGAGTGCCTTCTCGTAAGTGAAGCCGTCGACCACTGCGCCTGCGACGTCCGTAGGGCCGTCGCGCCCGTCACTGCCGATAGAGAGTATCGCTATTCTGTCCCAGCCGCGGATAGATATCGCCGCCGAGAGAGCGAGCTCCTGGTTCCTACCACCTACCCCATCGCCCCTCACGGTCACGGTAGTCTCGCCGCCTAGCAGAACAACAGCTGGGGGTGGCACCGGGTGCCCACTGCTCCTGATCTCCTTTGCCATGGAGGCCACGACCTTGCCCACCTCTCGTGTTTCTCCCTCGAGCATTGAGGTGAGGATGAGGACGTTGTATCCCATGCTCCTCGCCTTCTCGGCCATCGCCTCCAGGGATATCCTATTACTCGCCACGATTCTGTTGAAAACCCTGGAGAAAATGGGGTCTCCCGGCTTCGGAGTTTCGGGGACCCTCCCCTCCCTCCCCGCCTCCAGGTACTCCAGGACGGACTTGGGCACTCTTTCCCTCAAGCCGCACTTAGAGAGCACGCTGAGCGCGTCCTCGAACGTTGTGGGATCGGGGACTGTGGGCCCCGAGGCTATGGTGTCCATGCGGTCACCTACGACGTCCGAGATCATGAGTGTGAGACAGGCAGCCGGCTGCAGGTGCCTAGCGAGCCACCCACCCTTAATCCTGGAGAGGTGCTTTCTCACGGTGTTTAGCTCGAATATATCGGCTCCAGCCTTCATCAGAAGGATGCTCGTTTCCGCTATCTCCTCTATGCTCACCCCCTCGGCAGGGTACTCGAGGAGGGCGCTGCCGCCACCCGAGAATAGTGCAACAACGAGATCCTCTTCGCTGAGGTCCTTCACCGCCTCCAGGACGCGCCGCCCAGCCTCGAGGCTCTTCTCGGACGTTCTCGGGTGGGTCGAGGGGACAACCTCAACCCTCCTGAGCTCTCTGGAGTAGACCTCGGCGAGGGGCTCCGGAACCGCGATCACGCCTCGCGCCACTCTGTCCCCGAAGAGCTCCTCCACTGCTTTCGCCATACCCCCTGTGGCTTTACCGGCTCCTACAACCACTACCCGCCCGCGCAGGGGTATCCTGGTTCCGTCGCGCAGTAGAACCTCGTCTCCGGAGACTTTGACGTAGTCTTTTACAGCCTTCACGGGGTCAGCAGCCCTGATACCCTCTATCGCAAGTGTAACCGCTGTAACCCTAGCGAACTCGGTATCCTCCCTCTCGCCCACGAGAATACCCGAAAGCTTCTCTGCTAAAAACGTGGCGCGGGCTACCAGCGTGCTATCACGTAGTCGCCAGCCCTCGCCTCGAAAGACCCCCAGCCCTCAGCGTCGAGGACAAGTTTCTGGGAGCTTCTGGGCCGGAGAACCACCTCCAGGCTGCGGCTGGAGACGTGCGAGATTAAGACTAGCCTGAGCTCGAGGTCCGTGGGGTTAGCCGCCTGGACTTCCACTAGTCTCTGGTCGAGCCTCGCGACCGAGAGCGAGACAGACTTCAGGAGCTTCACGGCCAGCTCCTCCGCGCGGGCAGCCCACTCCAAGACAAAGCGCCTCTCCCGCTCGTCCTCACCGTACCAGTAGAAGTCGCTATCCAGCGAAATAGCGGCTGCTTTGAAAATTTCGTACACAGGGCTCCGCCTCTCGGATAGCAAGCTGCGAACCTGCTCCTCCCCCAGTGCCTCCAGCAGCGCGGCCACAGCTCTCAAGTGCTGGAAGACCCTGCTCCACGTCTCCGTCTTGACGCCGCCTATCCACTGGGAGGATGAGAGCTGGATCCAGGAGCCCTTGGGCACATACCCGAGAACCCTTCTGGGCGGACTCCTCTCCAGGTACTCGCTGAGGGTTGTCAGCTGTACCACCTCCGCACCCACCAGGAGGGAAGCCAGCTTTTCGACAAAGTAAGGAGCGTAGGGCCTGTAGTGCGGGAGTATCATGTAGTTTTCCCCGTCGAGAGCCACTACGACAATACCCCCTGGGGCTGCGTCCCTCCGCTTGGCTAGCTCCACCGCGAAGCTCCACGCAGCTTTCTCGGCCTCCTCGGGGCTAGCAAAGTCTAGGTTGAAGCTGATCCAGTCGCTGAGCTGCAAGTCCCTAAAGAAGACCACCACTCTGTTCCCCTCGTCGTCCTCCACTATGTATGGCTCGTAGATCGTACCCTTATCTCCGCTAGCTGCTCTGAAGTGTTGCTCGCAGAGAACTGTGTACTCAACACCGGCCCTTGCAAGCAGGCCGACAAGCTCCATATGCCAGTACATCTCCGGGGTCCACATCCCCCTTGGCCTCCTACCCAGGACCTCCTCCACGATCCGGAAGCCCTCCTCAAGCTCCCAGGAGAGGAGGAAGCGTAGAAGCTTCTCGAGGCCATGCCTACGGGCTTCATCCAGGAGGAAGCCCATTACCGTGTGCGCGAACACACTGCCGAGAACTTCCGCGGCCCCTCTGGCTGCGAGCTCCTTGACGCTCTCCAGAACCCTGGCGACTGCCTGAACTCTCCCGTCGGAGGGCGGCACTCTTCCTTTCTCTGTCGAGAAGCCCTCGGAGACCGCTTGAGCCCACTGCTCCAGCAGGGATGGGGAGAAGTGGTCCACGTCCCTCCACCCTGGTACCCGCTTGTGGAGCTGCACGTGGACGCTGTAGGGACCCTCACTGTAGGAGTAGAAGTTTCCGTGGTAGACGTGCAGGAATGGCCAGGGATCCTTGTATACTCCGCTGGGTCTGTACTGGGGTGCCTGGTGGAAGTGCCAGACGAAAGCTACGTGCAGGGGCGGACCCTCCTCGTACACGTAGAGCGGAAGCTTGTCGCTGGCGACGAACTTGCCCTCCACCTCGAAGACCGCTTCTAGCTCCACAACCCCTTTCACGTCGCTCAGATCCAGTTCCGCCGAGAATACGCCCTCAGCCCCAGGAGCTATGGTGCACTCGTCGAAAATTACAAAGGCGCTGGGCTGTTTCTCGCCAGCTGCTCGCAAGACGAAGTAGGGCGTACCCCTGACTGCTGAGGAGCCCTGGTTGACGACTTTGAGGGAGAAGCTACTCCTACCCCTCCGCACGAAGGGGGTTGACGCGAGCAACTTGACCTGTAACATGCCGGACGCCCTATGGCGGCTGGGGCAGAGCTAATATGCGTTCAGTAAAAGTTCAGCAACATAGGGTATAAAACACGGTGAAAAGTTTTGGAAAAAACTGGCCGTTTACTCTGTTTTCACTAGCTCGATCTCGATGGTGGATACCTGGCGCTCCTTGCCGGGCTCGCCGACCCTCTCGCTGCTAATGGTGATGTTACCGTACTTTACCTTCTCGCCAAGGAACCTCCTCACGAGCTCTGCAGCGTCAACGGCGCGGGAGATCGCTCTGCCACGGGCCTTGAGGACGACCTTCCTGCTCCCGCTGCTGAACTGGGTCACTGCTGCAAGCACGTAGCTGCTCACAGGCTTGTTGCCGACGAAGACCACACCAGCTTCTGCTGCCATACCAGCTTCTCACCTTTGCTGTTTTGAGGCAAAGGTCTTTGCCCAGATTGTCTTAATAAGCTTTTAGGTGTGTGCACGCAGGATGAAGCTAGGGAGCCGCTCATCTTAGCGTAAACATAGTAACATCATCGCCGAGCAGGAGCAGGTTCACAAGATATGAGCGCCATGCGTAGAAGCCCCTCGTGCATGTATCAGTGCTTGGCTAAATAGTCAAGCGCCAGAAGAGGAGGGGCCCAACAGCTCTATTAAGGGGCAGAGTAGAAGGGTGAAGCAGCACCACCGCGCTTGGGTAGATCAGCTCTCTTCCTTCTCCTCCGCTACTACGTAGTAGTACTCCTTCAGGACCTCCTTCTGGTAGCGATCCAGCCAGGAACCAGGCTTGTTGATGCGGGGACGCTTCGTCTGGGGGTCTCTCCTGAAGGTCAGGTTCATCTCTCTGAGGAAGGCGTTCATACCCTTCCTCATATCCATGGGCGGCGACGCTGTGCCCCTCTCCCCCGGCGTGCCCTCGAACACCATCAGCGTGGTGGAGAGGAAGTCCACGGCGACGATGTCGTGCTCTACGACAATAGTGGCGGATCCTCTCTCAGCTGTGAGCCTCTTCACGACCTTGGCGACAGCGTACCTCTGCTCGACGTCGAGGTAGGCCATGGGCTCGTCTAGCAGGTAGACGTCGGCCTCCTTGCCCAGCGCTGCCGCCACGAGCACCCTTTGGAGCTCACCCCCGCTTAGCTCGGCAAGCTCGTGGTCGAGCAGGGGGGCTATCCTGAGCGGCTTCAGGAGCTCTGCCTGCAGGGTGCTGGAGCCCAGGACGACGCCGCTCTCCTTCAGGTACTCCCTGACTGTGCCGTCGAACTTCACCTCCCCGAGGAACTGTGGCTTGTAGCTCAGCCGTAGGGCGGTGGGCCTCTCCACCCAGCCGCTGTCTGGAGTTAGCTCGCCTACGAGCAGCCTGACAAACGTCGTCTTACCGATCCCGTTGGGGCCGAGGACGCCGAGAACTTCTCCTTTGTGCAGCTCGCCAGCCTCCACCCTCAGCTCGAAGCCATCGAGGCGCTTCTCCAGGGCGCTCCACCTGAGCAGCACAGACTCCCGTGGCCACTCGATCGGCGGGGGGTGCTCGTGGAACTCTATCCTATAATTCCTGAAGCGCACGTTCTCCTCGCGTATGTAGCCCTCTATGTAGGCGTTAATCGCCGCCCGCGAGCCCTTCACCAAGCCCACCACCCCGTAAACACCCGGCTCGCCGTAGACTATCGAGACTATGTCCGAGAGATAGTCGAGAACCGCCAGGTCGTGCTCGACGACTACCACGTAGACCCCGGGTTTCACAAGCCCGCGTATCGCACCTGCAACGCGCAGCCTCTCCCTGATATCCAGGTAGCTCGACGGCTCGTCGAAGAGGTAGACCTGCGCGTCCCTGAGCATAACCGCGGCGATGGCAACCTTCTGCAGCTCGCCGCCACTGAGATGTGCCAGAGACCTGTCCCAGACCCCTCCCAGGCCGAGCAGCTCCTTCACCTCGTCGGCTCTGCCGCGCTCATCCACCTTCAGGAGTGCCTCCCTAACCGTGAGCTTCAGGCGGGCTAGCGGGTCTACAGCCTGCGGCTTCAAGACGGCACGCAGATTCCCGTCTGCGAGCTTCTGGAAGTACGTCTGAAGCTCAGACCCCTTGAAGAAATCTATGATGTCGTCCCACCCCACCTCTCCATCAATCCTGCCAAGGTTGGGCTTTAGGTGGCCTGATAGAATCCTGAGCGCGGTGGACTTGCCCACGCCGTTGCTCCCGAGTATCCCTAGGCAGCGGCCTTCCTTCGGTACAGGGAGCTTGAACAGCTCGAAGCCATTGGGTCCGTACCTGTGGACAAGATACCTCGCGAGCTTTTCAGGGAGGTTCACTATCGTGATCGCCGAGTAGGGGCACTTCTTCACGCATATCCCACAGCCGACGCATAGCTCCTCGGAGATCCTGGCAACCTTCTCCACCTCGTCCACCCAGACGCACTTGGAGCCCGCTCTGTTGATCGGGCAGAACCTCACGCACTCCTGGTTGCACTTGCTGGGTCTGCACAGAGTCCTCTCAACTACTGCTAGTCTCATGTCAACCCCGCCTACAGCTCATGCGCAGATTTATAGGAGTTAAATTGCTCCGGCGCACGTGATCGAGCTGCAGGTGAGAGGCGTTAGAGGCCACCTCTTCACCGTATGCCTCGAGGCTCAGTCGGAGCTGCACCCCAAGGAAGTTGCACGCGAGCTGAACGAGGTCCTGGAGCAGGGAGAGTGGGTTTCCGTGGTCTCCCGCTGTGACATGCTGCCGCCGGAGAATGTCCTGGTGTCGACGGCCATGTACGCCCTTAGAGCCTATGCCTCTGGGAGCATGATCTCGAGGGGTGTGGAGATAGAGCTGCTCCTCTACCTCCTCGGGGAGAGGAATGTGAACAAGGTTCTCTCGCTGCTGGCATCATCGCCAAGCAAGCTGCTAGGCCTCGTGTGCCTCACCACGCGTGATCCCATGGGGCTGACCAGGAAGCTTGAGAGCTTTGCTGCTTCGAGAGGCTTCAAGCTGAGGAAGTATGAGGAAGGTGGTTGGGTGGACTTCTTCGCAGAGTACCTGGGCGTGAGCGCAGTCAGCAGAGACCTGCTGTACGAGAGGGTGGTGGGGGCTCTACGCGCCCGCGCCGCTCTCCTCTGCCTCACCGCCCAGTGACTGCGCGCGAGTTCTGCGCGCCTCCCTGCGCAGCCTCTCCATGGATACTATGAGGTCCGGCGGGATGACCGCAACCCCTGCTACCTCCCCGAAGACCTCCACCATGACCAACTTCTGGGGGTTCGTCAAGTCAACCTTGTTCTTAAGCTGGCTCGCTATTGAGTCGATGATACTCTCCCTCGACAGGTCGGACAGCCTTATTTTCACCTCGACCTTATACGTGTCCTCCGGTACCATCTTGGAAGCCGCTAAGGTCAGCGCTGCTTTAGTGATCTCCTCCAGCGTGGACTCCACGACCACGTGTATGGGGACTATCTTCAGGATGTACCTGAAGTACCAGGGGTTCTCGAGAACCTTCTCTCGGGCCTTCGACGCGAAGTACTCCGGGTCCAGGCTCGTCCTAGCAACAACCAGAGCCGGTAATCCCGTTCGGCTGGCGTCCAGCTGCTTATCGCCAAGCTCACGGGCGAAGTACCATAGCTCAGCGATGCAGTCATTCTCTCTGTTCCTGTAGGTGGATACCACCAAGTTGAAGTCTCTGAGCATAAGGACCAAGGGGTAGAGCCGCGTGTGCTGAAAAATATTGTGTACAGCACCGCGGCGGGGGAGGAGATATCCTCAGCGAAAGGCTAATATATAGCTCTGCAAAGCCAACTCTCCCCACGTTGGTGGTGTCGCAAGATGGAGTTCTGCCCTAAGTGTGGTGGGTTGATGCTACCAAGGAGGAAAAGGGAGGAGCTCTACCTCGTGTGCCAGTCCTGCGGCTACTCAATAAAGGCAAAGAAGCTCGAGGGCTATGCAGCAAAGGAAGTGATCGCGGAGGAAAAGAAGACAAAGGTCTCGGTTTTCACAGCTCCCTCGAGGAGCGCCAGCGAGGAGGAGAGAAAGCAGCTGAAGGAGGAGTACTACGAGGTCTTCCTCGAGACAATGATCGAGGAGGAAGCTGAGGAGAGTGAGTAGCCAGAATCCCTGAGAGAGCTGCCGCCGGGGCGGTGCCCGGCTATGCCGTTAGTTGGCTTTCTCTCAGATTTCGGCTACGCGGACTACTACGTGGCAGCCGTGAAAGCCGTGATCAAGAGAGTATGCCCCGCTGCGGAGGTTATAGATGTGAGCCACGGCGTGCAGCCCTGGTCCCCCCCAGACGGCTGCTACATCTTATCCTGCTGCTTCGACGACTTCCCGGAGGGAACAGTGTTTCTCGCGGTTGTGGACCCAGGTGTGGGCACCTCGAGAAGGGGGCTCATCGTGCAGAGCGCTAGGTACTGGTTTGTTGGGCCTGACAATGGGCTGCTCACATGCGTCGCCTCGCGAGACCCTCCCTTTAGGGCCTGGTCTATCGAGAGGGTTCCACACGCGCGTAAACACTCTTACACCTTTCACGGCCGCGATGTCTTCGGCCCAGTGGCAGCGTACATCGCGTGCGGGGGGAGACCGGAGGAGGTTGGGCGCGAGGTGACCGACCCGGCTGTGCTGAGCATCTGGGAGCCTGAAGTCGCGGGCAGCGCTATAAGAGCTAGGGCTGTTCATGTCGACAGCTTCGGGAACGTCGCGCTGAACATTAGAGAGGAGCTCCTGGAGAGGTTGTCCATAGGGTACGGTGCTGCGCTCCGGGTCAGAGTCACCGGTGGGGAGTACCGTGTCAGGCTTGTGAGGACTTTCGGTGAGGTTAAGCCTGGCGAGACAGCTGTGGTGATCAACAGCTGCGGTTTTCTGGAGCTTGTGGTGAACCAGGGAAATGCCTCGAGGAAGTTAGGCGTCAGTGTGGGAGACAGCGTGGAGATCGAGCTCAGCTGCTAGGATCGGAAACCCACTCCCTTTACTGTTATCCTCACACCTGCCTCCGTCTTCTCGACGGAGAAACTGGCACCCGTAATCTCCCTGCAAAGGACCAGTGCCGTCTCTGCGTGCGATGTCAGCTCTGTGGTGAGTATGGATGAAGTACCCTCCGCCAGCGCCATGTATATTACCAGGTTGTCCGACGCGTGGGGATCCACGGGCACTCCTGCCTTGAGCACCTTGAGCAACGCTTCAGCGGCCTCCCGCCCCACGACCTCGGCCGGCTTACCCTTCTCGCCGAGCGCGTCACCCCCGACGATGGAGTTGCTCACCCGGGACCACAGCACTATACCGCTGCCCCTGCTTACCGATGGCACATTGCAGAGTACATCCACCTTCCCAACCTTGAAGCCGTGCTCCTGGAGCACCGCCCTAGCGCTGGACGCCTGCCTCTCAGCGATGTGGCACGGTAGATTGCTCACGTAGGAAACACCCTCTACGGTGGACGGCTTGCCGGGCGCGGAGTAGTCCACGGCCTTCAGAGGGTAGGAGGGCTCTGCGCTCACGCGAACTATGCCACCGCCCTCCGGGTAGTAGCCCTCGCGCAGCAGGTGCGTGCTAGCCCTAACCCCGAAGGTCGCCAGCAACGGAAGTAGCACGTTCTCGAAGTACCTGTACGGGGGGCTCCAGCGCACGCTGGTACCGCCGCGCACCTCGAGCTGCAGCTTTTCCTCAGCGTTGATGAGTACAGGGAGGGTGGCCTGGAGGAACAGCGTTACGCTGCCAGCAGTTCCTATGTCCACTGTGTAAATGCCGGCTGGAATTCGCTTGCGGCGGGGCTTCAGCACTATCTCCGTAGAGCCCACCCGAAGCCCCTCTACCTCCGCGCCAACCAGCTCGGCGATGTACTTGACAGCTGAGAGGTGCTGGGGCCTGAGGCCGGGGTTGTCCCTCTTGGCGCGGATGTTATAAACCCGTATAGGCGTGCCCAGCAGCGCTGCCAGGGCCACACTGTACCTTAGCAGCTGCCCTCCTCCCTCACCGAAGGACCCATCGACCTCGATCAAGGCTCCTCAGCCAAGAAAGCTCGGTAAGAGAGGATACATACTTTACGCGCGCGCAGTACCTCCTCGTAGGCAGGAATGTATTTAGGGAGTTCCTAGGAGATTCAAGTTACTACGAACGCGTTATAGACCTTATAAGATCTCTTGCGCGCGTGCGCGCGCAACATCGTGCAGGAGAAGCCCGGGAAGGGTAACACGAACCTCTGGTCCTACCGGAGGCTGGTGGAGAGGCTCGCCGTAACGCTGCAGAACCACGGCATCGCCACCTTCAAGGTCCCCGAGGACGGGACATCGCGGCTTTGTGCAAGGCACAGCTGCGAAGTAACAAGGAAGCCGAGGGGGCTGGTCAGGTGCCCACACGGCCATACAACGCACGCGGACCTGAATGCCGCGCTGAACATCCTCGCGCGGGGCTTGAGCGCGCTGGGCCTTGCAACCGAGCTGCCGGGGCGCGTCAAGGTCTACAGCTTCCTACCCACACCCAGCAGGGTCATCAAAAAAGAAAGACCATACCCCGCGGTATAAGGCGGGGTAACGGAGTGGCGCGCACACGCGCCACGCGCTACGCGGAAAGAGTGCGTACCGCGTGGAAAACTCTCTGGAGAACAGTAACGTAGGTGAGTAGTAGAAGCACGACCACCACCGCCCGTGCGGCTTGTGCACTGTAGGTGTAGATTAGCAGGGAGAGAAGAATCAGCACCAGCCGCTCCCCTCTCTCCGCCAGCCCCACCCCCGCCATCTCGACACCTAGGCTTTCTCCTCTCGACCTTGTGTAGCTCACAAGCAGAAAGCCTGCCACGAGCAAGACCGCCTCCCGGGGCTCTATGAGGTGAAGCTCCAGCAGCGCTGCCCCAATGAGCACGTCCTCAACCCTGTCGCTCACGGAGTCCAGGAAAGCTCCCAGCTTAGTTGCGCGCCCTCTCGCACGAGCGATGTAGCCGTCGACGGCGTCCGCGAGCGATGACACGATCACCGCCGCAACGAACAACGCGAAGTGGCCCGCGAGGAGAGCGATATAGCCGGTTGCGCAGATCGCAAGCCCTGCTAAGGTCACTGCGTTGGGGTTGAGGCCGAGGAATGGCCTGGCCAAAACTGCGAGGATTGAGGAGAACTTCTCCTTAAACCTTGTAAGCACAAGCTCCACCGAGGAGCTCTAGGACCTCCTCCTGGCGGAGAGTATCAGTATAGCCTTGGCTATGTCCCCACCAGCCTCCCTGAGGGCCTCCCTGGCTTCCTCCAGGCTGCAATTCGCCTGCGCAGCCACCAGCTGCACATCCTCCTCAGTGAACTCAACCTGGGCTACGAGGGGTATCTCGGACTCCTCCCCGGAGACCTGGTAGATTCTTCCCCCGCCCTTGACCTCAATCACCTGCACAGAAGGGTTCTTCAGCGTGATCACGCGGTCGGTGAGGCGTATCTGCACCTCCACGACGTTCTCGAGAGGTTTTACACTGAGGCCCATCTTCTCGAGGAGGCGACGCTGCTCACGCGGGCTGAGCCTCTTCATCGCAGCGGACAATGACAGCCCTGAGTATAATAACTTAGTGTGTGCCGGGCGAAGATCTCCTCATCCTCCCCTCGTTCCGCGTCAACGCGCACTCAGCGCTCCGAGAATCTCCTTGACAACCTCCTCCAGCCCTGACACGCTGCTAAGCCTTCCCTGGAAGAGATCCCTCACACCTCCGCCCTTGCCGCCAAGCTTCTCGCAGATGAGCCTGCCGAGCTCGCGCGCGTCGAAGTACTCAAGGATGTCGTCTGAGACCTTCACGGCGATGTCGCCTTTGTAGTTGAACGCCACCACTATGCTGCGGGCCGCGCTCCTGCCGAGGGTCGTGGCCGCGTCACGCGGCAGCGTGTCGCCCGAGTCCACGAGGATGAGCCTAACCTCGCCGTAAGCAGTCCTGGCGGTAAACTCCTTTCTCGGCAGGCCGCCCCGCGCGAGCTCCTCTCCAAGCCTCTTAACCTCCTTCTCAAGCTGCTCCACGCGCTCCTTAAGCGCCTGGACCTTCTCCAGAGCTTTTTCGCACGGCACCTCCAGGGAGCTGCACAGAGTCCTCAGGGACTCCTCTGTCTCCTGGACGTGGCGGAGGGCCTGCCGGCCCGCCTTGAAGACTACCCTGACTACGCCATCCTGTATCCTGTCAAAGCTCACTATCTTGATTAAGCCCACCTCGCCCGTGTAGTCGCAGTGCGTACCACCACAAGCCTCGGCGTCCCAGCCCTCTATCTCGACAACCCTGAGGACAGACTCTGGCACCGCGCCGCCTTGGTACAGGGTGAAGCCGTACTTTTGCTCGGCCTCGGTTCTACCCATGAAGCGTTTCACAATCCTCCTGTTCTCCATCACCACCTTGTTGGCGAGCTCCTCAATAGCTCTAGCCTGCTCCGGCGTGATCGGCCTGTGGTGCGTGAAATCGAACCTCGCGTACTCGGGCGTCTTGTGCGCACCAGCCTGCCAGACGTGCCTGCCTAGGACGGCCCTGAGCGCCCCGAGCAGTATGTGCGTCGCGGTGTGGTGCCGCATGAGGTCGATCCTCCTCTCCATCTCGATTATGCCCTCCACCTCCGCCCCAACAGGTGGGAGCGAGCCGCTGCACTCGTGCACGATCACACCGCCGACCTTGAATACTCTGACGACGTTGCATCTTTCACCGTCAAACAACAGGTAGCCGTGGTCGGCGAGCTGCCCTCCTCCCTCCGGGTAGAAAGCCGTCTGGTCAAGCACGATGTACCTGTCCTGGAGCACGCCCAGAACCCTCGCTCTAAACCTTCCTAGCTTCTCGTCCTCATAATACAGCGCGCGCGCCTGGGGGAAGCCTCTGAGGACCTCTGGATCCAGTGGGAGAGGGAGAGCTGCCTGCTGCGGCTGAGCCTTGCCCCTCAGCTCGGCTAGCCTTGCGTAAAAGCCTGCTATGTCCACCTTTAGGCCCTCGGCAGAAGCCTGCTCTGCGATGACCTCGGGTGGTATGCCGAGCGACTCGTAGAGCTTCAGCGCTTCCTCGACTGGCAGCTCGGAGGCGCCCTGCGACTTGTACTCGCTCAGCAGCTCCCCTAGGACCTTCTGGCCTCGTGCAAGGGTCTCGCGGAACCTGGACTCCTCGTAGTCGACGATATCCGTTATCTCATCGAGCACCTCGAGGTGCTCGGGGAAGTCCCCCGCCCACAGCTCTACCTGCCTCGCTACGAGCTCTGAGAGCGGGATCTCGAGGCCTAGCCGCATCTTCAGCCTCAGGCTCCTCCTTATTAGCAGGCGCGCCAGGTAGCCCGCACCACTGTTCGACGGCACTATGCCGTCCCCTATCATCCAGGCAATGGTCCTCGTGTGGTCTGCCAGCGCGTATATCGCCTCGTTGGGCTCCAGAAGCTTCTTCAGCTCCTCGAAGGGCATGCCGACGGAGAAAGATATCCCGCTGAGCAGCTTGAGAGCTTCCACGGGCTTCTTGAAGTCGAGCGCCCCGCTCCTCCTGGCCAGAGCCAGGCTGAGCTGCTCCGGCGGCGGCTCCACCCCGGCTAGGCTTCTGAGCCAGGCGATAAATGGGTGAAAAACAGCCTCGTAGGCGTTGTAGCTGCCTGTAAGCAGCCAGTATATCCGCTCAAGCCCATAGCCCGTGTCGACGATCCTGTTCTTCATCGGGACTAGCGTTCCGTCGTCCAGCACCTTGTAGTGCATAAACACCAGCGTCGCCACCTCGAGGCCCCTGACGATGACCTCGTAGTCTTCACCAGCGTTGCCGCCGCCGCTCCACATGTCAAAGATGAACGTCATCTCCTCGGGCTTCACTCCGTACACCTCCTTGAAGAGCTTAAAGGCGTACTCGACGGTCTCGTTGGCCCAGTATACGTTCAGGTCTCCGATGTTGAAGGCGTGGTGTGCCATCATCTCGAAGCCTGTGAAATGTCTTCCGGTTCTGCCCACATTCTCAAGGTCCGTCAGCCTTATGCTGGGCTGCGAGATGACTAGGGGGTTCGCGGGAGGCGGCACAAGCCCCTCAGTAACCCAAGGCTGGAAGTCGTAGATAGAGGCGCCCACTAGGTAGACGTCCTCGCGCCACCGAGCTACTACGGGGTAGCGCCTGATGGGCGTGTGCCCGTGCTTGAAGAAGAAGCTGATGAACTTCTCGCGAACCTCGCGTGGCGAGCTCACAGAGGTACCAACCTTCTCCTTTATGAACGAGTACTCCTCGCAGGGCTGGTCGCCGCAGACCTCCCTATCAGGGTCAAGTGTCCAGAACTGCCTCCCGCAAACCTTGCACGTCTTCCTAATCCAGCCGTTCTCGGTGAAGAAGGGCAGGTTCAGCAGCTCCTCAGCCATTTGGAAGAGCACCTCGCGTACTAGGACAGCATCCATTTAAAAACTGCGCGTGACAGAAGCTCAGAGAGAGGGATTCTTGCGCTTGAGAGCCTCGTAGAGTGCCCGGGCTGCAGCTTCAGCTCTCTGCAGCAGTAGCGGCGTTGTCTCGGGAGTTGGGATAGCGGCCTCGAGCGCCAGGGCTATAGCCTCGGCGTGGGCGCGCTGCACAGCGATTTCGACCACCTCGGGTACCGGCAGCACAGCGTTCACTGCCAGGTTTAGGGCTTCCGCGTAGGCCTGCTTGAGCCTATCGGCATGGATCTTGGGGTCCAGCTCCATCTCATCCGGGTACACTATGCGGTGGTCGATGCAGAGGGCCTTGACCCTCAGCTTGCTCTCAATCGGCTTAAGGCCTAGCTTGTTAAGAAGCTCGGCGAGCTCCGGGGATATCTTGTCACCAGGCTTAGCCACCACGGTGTCCTTAACGATGAAGATGCTTCCCTCCTGTATCCTCGTAGGGATGTTCAGCTTGCTGAAGAGGCTGAGGATAGGGCCGGGAGGTATCCCGGTGTTGCCGGAGGGTATCACGATCTCGTTAGTGGCGATGTCTCCCGCGCGGGCCTCTCTCGCGATCTTCTGCTTCTCGAGGAACAGTACTATGGAGAAGGGGTTGTCGTTGGTGAAGATCACCGCGTTCTGACCCTGCAACACCTTCTCTAGCCCTTCAACGTACCCCCCAGTCTCCTTCAGAGCGATAAGGAACACCTTATTCTTCACTACTTTAAGATGGCTGTCCCTCTCCCGCAGCAGGAACCTGGTGCCCTTGATGACCGAGGTCGGCAGACCGTGTATATCGGCTATAAGGAAGTACTTGTTCTTGATGAGCAGATCCTGCAGCTCCTGCAGCATCTTTGCCTTTCTCTGCATAGCCGGTGAGAGCCTTTCGCGCACGGTGACTGCTATCTGCCCACTCATCTCTCAGCCACCTTCCTCGTCAGAGCCACAGGCTCGCCCATGGTTAGCTTGAAGTAGATACGCCTTATGTTGTGCGGTGGGAACTTCTTGAGAATTTCCTCGAGCACCGCTTGGGCGTTCTCCAGCAGGTGCTCGATAGGCTGGTCCTCCGTGCCAATGATGCAGGCTATCTGGGGCTGATCCCTGCTCCTCAGCCTCACCGACCGCTTCAGCCTATCGATGAGGGGGGCTATGGGTACGTTTGGAGGAACGGGTTGCGGCATCTTCCCACGGGGTCCCAGATACTTGCCGAGAACCCTTCCGACGACGACCATTAGGTCTGGCTGCGCGAGGAAGAAGTCATAGTTCTTGGCTAGCTTCCTGGCACCCCTCTTGTCGGAGGCCAGCTTCTCCAGCGAATCCCTGTCGAGGACGAGGTCGGCCCCGGCTTCCCGAGCTTTCAGCGCCAAGTCGCCCGTAGCTATCACAGCTACCTTAGAGAGCTTCGACGGCGGCGGTTTCGGCAGCGTCACGGCAACGTTGATCCTGTTCTCGGGCTTCTTCATGTCCACGTCCTGAAGAACCACTATCATCTCCACGCTCTGCATGAACCTCCTCTTCCGCATCTGTTTGACTGCCTTCTCTAGTGCGCTCCTGAACCCCTGCAGCGGAAACAGGGCTTGCACGCTCACCCTAGCCCACCCCCTCGTACCTCTTGAGGAGCTCGTCGTAGACCCCGCTCTCCAGGTCCCTTATAAACACCTTGGGCTCCTTGCCGTCTATCTTCACACCCATGCTCTGAGCGGTACCCGCAACAGTCTTTAGCGTGGCTTTAAGCGTCTTGGCGCCAACATCCTTCATCTTTATCTTGGCTATCTTGACGGCTTGCTCGAATGTTAGGTTCCCAATCCACTCCTTCGTCGACTGGTGCGCGCCCTTCTCCACCTTGAGCTCCTTGACTATCAGCGCTGCAGTGGTAGGGGTGCCCACTTCGACCTCGAACGTCTTCTTCTCCACATCGACGATTACCTTCACGGGAACTCTCATGCCCGCGTACTCCTGAGTGAGCTCGTTGATCCGCTTGACCACCTGCATCACATTGAGCCCGAGCGGGCCGAGCGCAGGGCCTATAGGCGGCCCCGCCGTTGCTTTGCCCCCCTCGACTAGGAAGGTAAAGGTCTTCACGTTCTGCGACAAGGCAGACCACCTAAGCACAGGAGAGCTACTTCATCGCCACGTACATTGACGAGCGTGTTGCCTTGAGGCCTGGCTCGCCGTGCTCAACCTTCTTAGTCGTAGGGGCGAACTCGCCGAGGTAGTGCCCGACGCGCTCCGGGGTTATCTCGACGGGTACGAACTCCTTGCCGTTGTAGACATGGATTGTCAAGCCCACCATCTCGGGGAGTATTATGAAGTCCCTTAGATGCGTTCTCAGCGCTGGGGGCTTTCTACCCTCCGCCAAAGCCTTTTTGGCCTTTCTGACCTTCTCCAGGAACTTCAAGTGCTCCTTACTCCGGCCCTCGAGCAGCGTTCTCCGCAGGCTCCTCCTCTGCCTCGCTGGCAGGATCTCCGCTAGCGTCTCCAAAGGCATGCTTGCCAGCTCCTCGATTGTGTAGCCCCTATACGTGAACTTGCTCGAAACCTCCATGGAAATCTGTCTCACCCGCCTAGGCAAGCAATTTAAGCCTTGCGCGCGGGCTCTGCAAGGGAGCCGCCGAGAAAATGTAATTATGATGAATTAAGCTTATTTCATAATAAGCTTCTGGGCAAAATATTTAAAAGTAGTAAGCTCTACTTATTATACCGACTAGCTCGCTCTTTGTACTGATGGTGAGAATAGTAGTCTTGGGCGGTGGTTTCGGCGGCTTCTACGCCTTGAAGACTCTAAGCGGCGAGCTGAGGGGGGAGCACGAGGTAATCCTAGTCGACAGAAGCGACAGGTTCGTCTACCTTCCCTCGCTGCCATATCTTATCTCGGGGAAGAAAAGCGTCGAGGACTTGACGGAGAGCTACGAGAGCATCGTTAAGAGGTATGGAGCTAGGTTTGTGAAAGGGGAAGCTGCGCGCGTGGACCTCGACGCTAAGAAAATAGAGCTGCGCAGCGGGCAGGAGCTGGAGTTCGACTACCTGGTCATCGCAGCTGGAGCTACGACCGAGTACTATGGCATACCAGGTGCTGAGAAAGCCTGCCCTGCTTGGAGGCTGGAGGACTACAGCCGGATGCTTGAAGAGCTTGTGAAGCTCGAAGATCCCAAGAACATATGCGTGGTGGGCGGCGGCCTCACAGGCCTCGAGGTAGCGGGCGAGCTGCTGGAGGTACTAGGGCCGGGGAAGGTGGTTATCGTTGAAAAGATGCAGATGCTCATACCAACGCTGAACAACGAGAGAGCGGCAGAAATCGCTGAGAAGTTCCTGGCGTCAAAGGGGGCTAAAATAATCAAGGGGAACTGTGTCGTCCGGGTTGACGAGAACGAGCTTCACCTCGAGAGGGGTGACAAAATCTCCTGTGACATGATTGTTTGGACGGTGGGCGTGAGAGCAGCACCGATAGAGATCCAGGGGAGAGTGGAGCAGGTGGGTAGGGGTAGGTGGCTACGCGTCAAGCCGAACCTCCAGCTTACCAAATACGAGAACATATACGCTATCGGCGATATCAACCACTTCACGACAGACTCCGACTGCGTAATGAAGATGGCCGAAGAGGCAATACTCCAGGGCAAGTTGGCTGCCAAAAACATCGCCCTACAGGTCAAAGGAGAAAAGCCCTCCCTCGTCCACAAGCCGATATTCCTAGCATCCAAGCCCAAGTCCCTTATCTCACTGGGCTTCGACAGAGCCATACTCGTGTGGGAGAGAAGGGTTTCCTTCGGCAGGACACCCTACCTGGCAAAGATGTTCATCGAAGCCGCTGTTATGCGAGACATCAAGGGCAGGGCGGCGGGAAGCCTGCTGACCAGCCTGGAGAGCAGCGTCCTAAAAACCATCAGCAGGTAGAAGGCGAGGCTCTCTAAGCCTTCTTCGAGGCCCCTCTCTTTCTGCCAGTTCTTCTCGGTGCAATGTGGCCAACCTTCTGCCCGGGTGGCGCTGTCCTGGGCACAGGCGTGAGACCCTTGGGGTGATGCCCACCACCGGCTGGGTGGGCGTACGGGGACATAGCTTTGCCTCTGACCGTCGGGTACTTGAAGGACTTAGATCTCGACAGGTGGTAGACCTTCCCGGCCTTGAGGAAGGGTTTCTCAACCCGGCCCCCGCCCGCGACGATCCCTATGGTCGCCCTGGCATTGCTGTCAACCTCCTTAACCTTGCGGGAGGGCAGCTGGATCAGCGTCTTGCCCTCGGAGTGTGCTAGAACCAGGGCGTAGCTCCCGCTAGACCTAGCGAGCTTTCCGCCGTCGCCAGGGTGTATCTCCACGTTGCAGACCATTGTACCCTCAGGCACGTTGCCTATGGCCATCACGCTTCCCAGCACCACCGGCGCGTTGGCGCCGTAGTAGATCCTCTGGCCTACTGCCAGTCCCTCGGGCGGGATTATGACCATCCTCCTGTTGTCCTCGAACCTCACGATGGCGAGCGGCACTCCACGCCCGGGCTCGTGTACCAGCTCCTCCACCACGCCCACGAGGACTTTGGACTTAAACTCCTCAGCGTTGTAAGGCAGGTACCTGGCTGGCGCCACCTTCTTCCAGCCTGGGTTGCGGAATACGGAGCCTCCACGCCCTCTCCTCTGGACCAGCAGCCTCTTACCCACTGCACCTCACCTCAGATCAAGCCCATTCGCGTGGCTATCTCGGAGGCTGAGTACTCCTTAGCCAGCTTGACATAAGCTTTTTTCTCGCCGCGCGGCGTGATCAGGGTGTTCACCTTCTCGACCTTCACACCTAGCATCTTCTCCACAGCCTCTCGGATCTGGTGCTTAGTCGCGCGCCTGTCGACAATGAACGTTAGCGTGTTGTTCTCCTCTATGAGCCGCAGCGTTTTCTCGGTGAGCAAGGGCCTGATGATGATCCTCCCTACATCGCTCACTTCTGGATCACCTCGGCAGGAAACCTCGCGCGGAGCTCCTCGAGCGCGCCCACGGTATACGCGGTAAGCCTGCCTGGGTGGCCTCCAGGGGCTAGATCCATCACTGACAAGTTCTTGACAGTTTTCACAGTGACTCCAGGTAAGTTGCGTGCCGCCTTCACGATCCCGTCGTTCTTCCGGATTACTATCAACAGGCTCGCAGGCACCTTATACCTCCTACCCCTCATCTTGCCCTTGCCAGCCCTGATCCTCGTTCCCTCGTGCGCCCTTTCGACATCGGCCCACAGCCCCAGCTTGATGAGTACTTTCTTCAACTCCGAGGTCTGATGAATGGACTCTAGCTTGTCTTCGACCACTATGGGGAGGGGCTTGTCAGGCACCACATGCCCCCTCGACTCTACGATCTCCCTTACGGCTGTTGCCGCTATAGCCGACATCAGGGCGAGCCTCCTCTCCTTTTTATTGATCCTCTCGTGAAGCTTCTTCTCCACCTTGGGCGGGTGAGCCCTCCTACCCTTGACAGCCTGGGGTACTCTGGCTGCGCGCAGGCTGCCTTTGACCCTAGCTACCCTCGCGATCCCGTAGCCTACTCCTAGGCTCTCCGCCGTAGTCCTGAGGCCCGCCAGGGGGTCTGTCCCCTTGGGCTGCAGCCTGGCTGTGAAGGCGGAGAGGAAAGCCCTTCTTATGAGATCCTTCCTCAGAGGGGTCTTGAAGACAGTGGGTAGCTCCACCTGACCGATGCTCTCCCCTTCCAGGTTGTAGACGGGGACTACCAGCTTAAGAGCGAGCTCGGACACTCAGCATCACCTCCGCGGGGGCCAGGGCTGGGTACTTATGTATACAACCTTGGGGGCCTCCCTCGGCTTGAGCAGCCTAATAGGCGCTCTCAGCTTCACGAGCCTCTTGGGCGGGCCCGGCAAGCTGCCCTCGATAAGCACGAAGGACGTCCTTATCAGGCCGTAGTGGGGCCACCCTCCTGGCGGGTTTATGTTCTCCTTGTCCACGCTGCCTATCTTCAGTATCCTCTTGTTGTACTCAGTCCTCTGGTGGAAGCCCGTCTGACCCGCGAACGGCGTGTAGAACATTATAGCGGGCTTCTGCGGACCAACAGACCCTATCCTGCGGTGCCCTTTCCTGTGCTTATGCCATCTGGGCATCTGGGCTACGCCAAACCTCTTGACAACCCCCTGGAAACCCTTCCCCTTAGTAATCGCTATCACGTCGACGTAGTCGCCCTCCTTGAATACATCCTCTATCCTCACCTCCTTGCCGAGGAGGCTCAGCGCGTACTCGAGAGCCTCGGCCCCGCTCCCGCCTACAGCTATCTCGAAGACCTCAGGCTTTTTCTTCCCAATACCTGATAGCCTCGGCTGGGTGGCCACTATAACCCGCACCGCGGCCACCCTGCTCTTAACCTCCTCCAGCTTCTTCAGCTGCTCTTCGTGGTACGTGGGGTCCTTCGGCACTGTGAAAACGCGCTCAAGGTCCTTTGGCAGCTCCTTGGCCCACACCTCCCCGAGCGTCTTTAGCCCGTAGGGCGTCTCCTCATAGGCCCTAACTCCTAGGACATGGAGCGGGGGTACTTCCAGCACCGTCGCCGCGTATACCCTCTCCTGGCCGTAGAATGGGCTGTTTTTGTGCATTTCAACTCCGACCACGTGCAGCATCCCAACCTTGTAGCCGGCGAAGCCTAGCAGCTTGACCTCGTTAACCTTAGGCCACCTCCTGACACGAGCCACTATGCTGCGCGCTCTCTTCCTGGGGTAGTACGCCCTTGAGCCTCTGCGAGGCCTATGACCCTTAGCCACCGCTCACCACCAAACGCGCGCTTGGAAACAGCGCAGCTTTAAAAGCTTTTACCGTTGCGCGGTGCGTGCTAGTGGAGCAGGTAATTGACCAGTGAGAGCGATATCAGCACAGCTTCCTCCGTGCGGATCGTCCTTGTGCCCTGGTTGACCGCCACGTTGACCAGGTAGGGGGAGAAGGCGCCCAGGTTCAAGCCTTCCTCCTCCGCTATCTCCTGCACTCCTTTATCCCAAGTCCCATAAACTAGGAGCAGGCCCCCCGCGGCCTCGGCGTCCCGCTTCAGCCTATCTGCGACGCTCTGCAGGGGCTCCCCGCGCCGCGAGGTGAAAACTATGAGGTACCTGCCCCTCGAGAGCTCGAGCACCTCCTTCAAGCTGCCGTAGCTCCTGACCCTGTAGCCCCAGTAGACACTCAAAGAGCCCCTGTCCGTGACGACCCACCTGGAGCCCTCTCTCCTCAAGGTGACTCTATCCCCTACGCTGAAGCGCCCCTCAACCACAACAGGTTTGTCGAGCCCGGCATCCACCTCTGCTACGCCCCCCAATGCCTTCACGACAACTCCTTCGCGGAGCGGGAGGTTCTCGTGCATCAGCTGGTGGCTAGGCGCCGCAAGCGGAGGGGCGAGCCCGAGGTACCTGTAGGTCCTCTCGAGGGGTACTAGGTAGCGCCGCAGGTACTGGGGCACCTCAAGGGCTGCGAGGATCTTCTCCAGGTAAGTGCAGGGGACACCCCCCTCCCTGTAGACCAGCACCTCTTCCACGCGGAATATAGCGAGTGCCCTGGCCAGGAAGGCTGCGTGCAGCGTGCGTGCTGGCTCCCTCAGAGGGCTAAAGGCCGAAGAAGGTATGGCTACGGCTCTCCTGATGCGCGGTTTAGGAGGAGGCCAGGAGTTAGCAGCCGCAGTACTCACAAATTACCTGCAGGAGATAAAGCACATTAAAGATGGCGGCTGGCGTGCTCAGCTCTTACCGCTAGATTGAGCCTTCTCACGCTCTTTGGTGAGCTCCCTCTTCTTCTCCATGAAGAGCGAGGTCCTCTGCCTCCCACCCATGCCTCTCACCCGCGAGAACCGTGGATAGGCGCGATAAAAATGTCACTCCACAGCAATCCAGTACGCCATCTTCCCTCGGCGCTCCTCTCTCACTTTACCCTCCTTAAGTAGAAGCCTTAAGATGTAAAACACCTGGCTGTGCGAGAGCCCCAGATCCCTGACTATCTCGACCGTGGGTATTGGGCCGTGCTTCTTCAGGTACTCGTATATCTGCTTCTTGCGCTCCAAGACCTTCTCGGTCACCTTCCTGGGCATAACCTCTCACCCAGCTCATAGGAAACGCCATATTAAAAACTTTATCTTAAGTGACAGGCTCCGTGAAGCTACTTAAAGAAGGACGCCGATCGCAATAATATTACTTCGCGCTACTCCTGAAAGAAACGAGCGAGAGCAGGGTACATCTCAAGAGCCCTCTCCCTGGCCAATATCGAGTAATACTGTATGGTGATACCAACGAGCAGCAGTATCCCCGTACCCCCGCCCATCGCTCTGAGGATCTCGCTCAGAACGGCGACTAGCCCCACGACTATGCTGCTGAAAATCGTCAACGCCCAGATGTAGCGGCGGAGGATGGAGGCTATGATCTTCTCGCTGGTCCTGAAGCCCGGTATCTGGAGCTGCGCCTTGGCAAGCTGCTCGGCCTGGGTCTCTGGATCCATTCCTGAGGTTAGGATCCACGCTACGCCGAAGAGCACCGCGAAGAACACGTAGAGCAGTGCGTAGACCAGCGTGTGGACAGGGTCGGCCAGAGCCGCGCTAAGGGAGTGCGGCGGCGTTATGTAGTAGACCAGGCAGCCGGGCAAGGGTACCAGCCCGTGCTCTGTGTAGTTGTACATCGCGATCCAGTTAAGGAAGGGGTTGGAGTTGCCGGGGTTTACGCGAGGCCAGAGAACCTGTGTGAGCATAATAATGTTGGCGTACAGCGCCCCCACGAGGATCAGGGGTATAACAGAGACGTACAGCAGCTTAAGGGGGATCCTAGACCTCGCCCCACCGAACCTTGCGCTGGACACCGGTATCATTATCCTGGAGCTCTCCAGGAACAAGAGCAGTAAGAGGAGCAGGACCATCGACACGAAGCCCAGGAGATCGGGGTAGCCCCCCGGCCTGCTGACGAGTATCTTCAAAGGCGTGGAATTCCCGGTTGTTGCCAGCGTGATTGCTGCAGCGACAAGGGATGGGAAGAAGCCGTAGTAGAGCCCGTCGGCCATGGGCCCTATGGGACTGAAGAGCTCCCAGAATATCTGCTGGGCGACACCTGCCGCTATGAACAGGCTGACTGCGCTGCCCACGCCCCAGCCCTTCTCCAGCATATCGTCCATGAGTATGATGACTATGCTTGCTGCGAAGAGCTGCGTGAAAACTAGGAGCTCCTGCGTGGGCGTTAGGATGCCGTAAGCACCGCCGAGTATAAAAGCGATGGCTTCTACTGCGGCAAACAGTATCGCTGTGAGCTTCTGGAGCCCAGCGAAAGCCCGCCTCCCAGAGGGTGTGGTGAGGTCTATCTCCACTATCTTGCTGCCGACGAGCAGCTGCCATATGATGCCCGCTGTGACAATAGGGCCTATCCCTAGCTCTACGAGCGTCCCACGCCTCGATGCCATAACTACTCTCAGAAACTCGAGGGCGCCTAGACCTTGCCCAGCATCCCTGGGTATACCGTAAAGGGGTATTTGGCCCATGGTGAGGTAGGCTATGAGCACCAGTCCTGTCCAGAATAAGCGCTCCCCGAGAGTGGGCTTGCGCGCGGGCTTTTGGACCTCCGGTAGTGTTCTGAAGAGGGGGCTTAGCTTCTCGTAGATGCTCATTCGCTCCTCACCGTCAGCAGCTCCACGCGGCCTCCCGCTTCCTTCACTTTCTCCATAGCGCTCCTGGTCGCCGCTATAGCCTTCACAACTAGCTTCTTGGTCACCCTGCCGGAGCCAGCGAGCCTGTTGTAGCCGAGCTTCAGCAGGTCGACGTGGTACTCGTCGCCCACCTTCTCCACCAGTCCCTGCCTTGCGAGCTCCTCCACCTTCTCGTCGAGCTCACCCACGTTGATAACCCTCCACTTGAAAACTATCTGCGGTGGGCGGACGAAGCCGTGCTTCCCGTACCAGTCAGGCGCGTACTTGACAGTCCAGCTCCACTTGTGCTTATGGTAGCCCACGCGGCCCCTGCCGCCCTTCCTGCCACTCCTCCTGTGCTGAGCAACCCTACCCCAGCCGCAGGTCCTGCTCCCCCTGTAGTACTTGCTCTTCTTCTCCCGCCTCACGACCAAACAGCAACACCCTCGCGGGGGATCGCTCAGAACCTTTTAAAATTTTCAGCTCCTCGTGATCCGAGGCGAAGAAGTGTCTGGAGACTGGGGAAGGTCGCACATCGGGAGCAACCGAGAAAGGTAAGGGCTTGCCTCCGAGGATCTTTATCCTCGAGGCGGCCTCCTTCATCTCCTCTACGAAGTTAAACTCTCAAGCGCATGACAAAAACTAGTTGGGAGGAAAAGCTGGGAAAAAGTAGGAGGATTTAGAAGGTTTAAAGCCCTCTTACATATGCCACCACATCTCTTAGCGATACCACGCCAAGGGGCTTCGTGCCCTCTGTGACTACCAGATGCCTTATATTGTGCTCTGCCATCAGGGTGGTGGCTTGCGCTAGTGTGGCGTCTGGCGCCACTGTGACCACATCGCTCGTCATGATTTTCTCCACGGGGGAGTCGAGGCTAACGCCGTTTAGAAGAGCCTTGACGATGTCGCTTTCCGAGACGACGCCTTTCAGCACTTCATCCTCTGTAATTACTACAAGCCCGACGTTCTTCTCGGCCATTAGCCTAGCCACTTCTCTAACGCTGGCTGTGGGCCATGCCGAGACTAGGGATCTGCTCATAACGTCTCTCACGCGGAAGCCGGCCAGCGTTTCTCTCGTCATCTCATCTATGAGGAGGACGTTCTCCCCGAGTAGGTCCCTCGCCGAAACGACGCCGACAAGCCTGCCGTTTCTCACCACCACTAGGTTGCGTAGTCTGTGCTGCGACATTACTTTAAGCGCGTCGTGGTACGGCGTGTTTTCCTCAATCATCACTACGTTGGTTGTGGCTATTGCGGAGATAGGCGCGTCGAGGTTCACACCGCTTCCCACCGCCTTAATCACATCTCTCTCCGACACAACGCCCTGAACTGTTGACCCGTCGCTGGATACTACGACAAACTTGGCTTCTCTAATCTTGGGGAGCACCTCTCTTATCGTTGCGGTGGGGGGCACCACCGCGGGCGTGCGGACGAACTGCTTGACAAATTTCCAAACTTCTATGCGCAACTCCTCGAAGAGTCCTTTCGCCTCCTCCACCGCGGTCTCGTCTTCGAGGGTGGATACGTCGCCGAGAGGCGCATTGAGCGCCACCGAGCGCAGCAGTCTTCTCATGATTTTTCCAGACCTCGTCTTGGGGACCTTGCTTACAAATAACGTGAGAGATGGCTGCGCCACGGGCCCGATCGTGTTTTTCACGCACTGCCTCAACTCCTCGGCCAACTCGCGGGTGGGCTTGATGCCTTGTTTCAACACGACGAATGCCACGGGGCTCTCGCCCTTTATGAGATCTGGCACGCCCACGACCGCCGCCTCTGCCACAGCTGGGTGGCTCACCAGCGCGGACTCTATCTCGTACGTACCTAGGCGGTGCCCAGCCACTTTGAGCACCTCATCCGCCCGGCCCAGGACCCATATGTAGCCGTCTTCATCCTTGACGGCGAAGTCGCCGGTGTAGAACATACCGGGGAACCTAGACCAGTAGGTCTCAACATATCGCTCGGGATCACCCCATATGCCGTGGAGCATGCCTGGCCAGGGCTTTGTAATTACTAGGTACCCCTTTACACCGGGCGGCGTCGGTTGCCCGCTGTGATCCACCACCTCGGCCACGATGCCGAAGAGCGGGGGCCCATTGGTGCCGGCCTTCATCGGCACTAGGTAGAGGCCTGGGGTGTGGCTTATCATTATCCCACCGGTCTCCGTCATCCACCAGGTGGAGCCGAGGACCACCTTTTCTCCGCCGAGAACGCGGTATGCCCACCGCCACGCCTCGGGGTTTATGGGCTCCCCAACAGAGTGTATTATGCGCAATGTCGACAAGTCGTGTCTCTTCGGCCACTCCTCGCCGTACCTCATGAACATCCTTATGGCGGTAGGCGACGTGTAGAAGATGGTGACGCAGTACCTCTCAATTATGGACCACCACCTGTCTGGTTGCGGGTAATCCGGCGCTCCTTCGTAGATCACCGTCGTGGCGCCCTCCATGAGCGGGCCTAATACTACGTAGGAGTGCCCAGTGACCCAGCCCACATCTGCGGTGCACCAGAAGATGTCCTCATCTCTTATGTCGAATACCCACTTCATAGTAGCGTGGAGGTGGACTGCCCAGCCACCTGTGTCGTGGATGATGCCCTTGGGCTTGCCCGTTGTGCCGGAGGTGTACAGGATGAAGGATATGCGCTCGCTCTCGACAGGCTCGGGTTCTACGTATACATTGGGCGGTACATCCTTGACCAAGTCGTCCCACCAGTAGTCACGGCCTTCCTTCATTGGCACGTTCAGGCCGAGCCTCCTCACCACTATCACCTTCTCAACAGAGGGCGTCTTCTCCAAGGCCCTGTCCGCAATTTCCTTCAGCTGTACGACCTTGCCTCTCCTCCAGAACCCGTCAGCGGTTATGAGGAGCTTAGCCTGAGCGTCGTTGATGCGGTCTGCGAGGGCCTCGGCCGCGAATCCGGAAAACACGACGCTCGTAATTGCGCCTATCCTCCACGCAGCCAGCATGAAGATCACAACGTGAGGAGTCATGGGTAGGTACATCGCAACTCTATCGCCCTTGTCGACATCAAGCTTCTTAAGGACGTAAGCGGCTTTGTTTACCTCCCTGTAGAAGTCAAGGTACGTCAGCTTCATAACTTCCTTTGGCCGGCCCCGCTCGTCTACAGGCTCGCCCTCCCAGATGACAGCGACCTTGTTTTTACGCCAGGTTTTAACGTGCCTGTCCACCGCGAGGTAGCTTAGGTTAAGCCTGCCGCCTACGAACCACTTGTAGAAGGGCGGATTGGAGGCATCTAGTACCTTCCCCCAAGGCTTGAACCACTCTAGCTCTTTCGCCACGTTTGCCCAGAACTCCTCCAGGTTTTCTACGGTCTGCCTGTGGAGTTTGTGGTACGCCTCTATCGAGATCATCCGCTGGATCCACCGCTCGTTGGAGACATACTCGCCGAAGGGAAGGCCCGACTCAGCTTTTGCTATCATATGGTTTTTGCTGGTAATAAAGTCTGGTATTAAAAAATTCTGGTTGTACCATTGTCGAAGTTAGACCACTTCAGCTTATGCATGAAAAGATGAAGAATACATTTTCTATTGATTATATTATACACTACTGGGCTAGTTTAGAAACTTCCGAGTGGTTGTTGCAGCTCTACAACTGCCTTTTTGGCTTCGACATCTAGCGTAGCCATGCAGCGCGTCAGGGGGCGAGAAGTGCCAGTGGTTTTCCTCTGTGTCGTGTAGGACGACGGAGACGCCTAGCGTGTCTGCAGTAACTACAAGTCGAGGTACCGGATCCTCGCCTTTTAAAATCCAGGGTTGGGGGCAGCGCGCGTAGAGGCAAGCCTCAGTGGTCCTGTGCGGAAGACCGGGTAAAAGTGGCACGACTGCGCCGAGACTTCACGCTAGAGCATTCTCTTAATGAGCTCGTTGATCCGAGCTCCTCTGTAGCCGCACTCGCCGCCCGCGTTCACGTTCTTCCTTATAGTGCCCTTGAAGCCGCCCGACGGCGGTCTCAGCCTGAAGACCGGCTTGACACCCGGCAGCTCCTCGAGCTTCACCTTGCCAGCTAGCAGCGCGTCTGCAAGCTCCTCGAAGCTGCTGAAGCCAAGGGTCTTGAGGTAATCCTCTGTGAGGGGCTTATTTCCCGTCACACGGCCGCGCTTCTTCAGCAGCTCGACCAAAGTCTCTTTGTCTATCTCGCCGTACGTGACTACGCTGCTCAGAGTGCGCTCCAGCATTCCCCGCATAGAGGGGGTATCGGACACTAGGACCGCGTGGAAGGTTTTGTGGAGCCTGAGGAGCTTGAGTGCCGTCCTCTCTTCGGGCCGCCTGTCGGGATCCCCTCTGAGCCTGATCACGAGCAGCAGGGACACGGCGATCACCAGAGGTCGGGCGAGTAGAACTTGTACGTCTGCTTCAGCGCCTCGTAGACGCTCTTAGCCATGTTGTGTATGGTCCTCGTCTCCCCGAAGGACCTGGTCCAGACGTCCTGTATGCCGGCAAGCCCCAGTACAACCTTCGCGGTATCCGAGGCCACAAGCCCTACGCCTTTTGGCGCTGGCAGCAGTACAACTCTCACGCTGCCGCTTTTTCCTTCAACCCTGAAGGGTATGCTGTGGGGTTCTCCGCATAGGCACTCCCAGCTCCCGCAGCCGCGGCGCACCGGGATGATGTTCAGCTTGGCCCTCTTGACCGCCTTCTCTATAGCCATGCCTATCTGCCTGGACTTTCCCATGCCGACCCCGACGTAGCCGTCCTCGTTGCCGACGGCTACCGTCACCTGGTACTGGCTGACTTCGCCCGAGTCCGTCTGCCTCTGCACGAAGTTGACGCTAAGGACCTCGAACTTCAACCCCGGTAGCAGCGTATCCACTATCTCTACTTCCTTTATGGGTAGCCCTCTCGCGAATACCTCGTCGATGCTCTTGACCTTGCCCTCCTGCACCATCCTACCCAGCTCCGTCCTCGGGATCCAGCTCTCCCGGACAGCGATAGCAACCACCTCGAACCCCTAGCCCCTCACCACAGAATATAAACTGTGCGCTCACTGCGCGAGCTCCTGCAGGATCCTCTGCCTTACCTCCTCGAAGTGCTCAGGCAGCCGCTCTGGGTCCAGACCTTGTGCAAAGTACTCCGAGAAGCGCGACTTGAAGAGCTCGGCGTTGGTCTCCTTCAGCATTGCAGCGTACTTCGCTATATGCTCACCTCTGATCCTATCCTCCGGGGGCAGAACCTCCTCGCCAACGGGTATTGAGAGGCCTCCGTCAACAGCGCCCTTCACCGCTGCAAAAACCCTGGCCCCTCTGACCGGCCTGTGGAGGCCTATGTCGGCGATCGCCTCCGAGAGGCCCTTCTTCCTGGCCTTCAGGGCGGCCAGCAGGCCTAGAAGGTACAGGGCGGGCGTGTTCTTCCGCGGAGCCTTCCAGCCATACCTCCGCAGCTCGTTCGAGTGCGCTGAAACCAGGGTTATGTCGCCAAGTGGATGTGCCTTCACTAGCTGAACCACGGCCACCCTGGAGAGAACCCTCACCACAAGCCGCGGCTTACCGGAGAGGATCAGCTTCCTCCTTTTATAGTAATTGGTCTTGCCCTCCCTTCTGCGCCTAAGCGGAACCTTGTACCTGGCTCCCCGCGCCACCAGTACTCACCTTGATCAGTTTGTGCTCCTCTAAGTATAGCTTGAGGTGCGCCCTGCTCCTGAACATCCCTCCCTTGACGAGCCGGTACACCTCCCGGAAGGTCCTCGCGTCTATCAGGCCCTTCTCCTTCAGCTCCTTCAGAAACTTGCGCTGTGCGCGCACCCTCAGGATCCACAGCCTCTTCTCGTCGTACCTGGGCCCCTTCCTGCTGCCAGGCCCCCTCCTCCTGCCCTGCTTTTTCTTGAGCGCGCGCAGCCTAGCGCGCCCACGGGAAGGCGTGCTCTCCGGCCTGACAGAGATGACACCGTCCTTTATCAGGCGCCTGACATCATCCCTGCTTATCGCTGCTGCGGCCTCGTCGACGCGGCTTGGGTCTATCCATATCCTGCTCTCCCCAACCCCTAGCACCTCCGCCGCCAGCCTGCGAACAAGCCTCAGGTTCACGCGTCCTCACCCGGCGTTCAGTACGGTGATGCCGAGCTCTTCAGCCCGCTTTATAATTTCTGCGCGCTTCCTTCTCCCCACGCTGGATGCTATCCTCACAGCCTGCCTCTTCGGGTCGATTCTCTCCAGCTCCTCGGGGTTGTGCACGATCACCTCCTCATAGCCGGAGGGGTGCAGCCTTCTTGCCAGCTTGGGGCCGCGGTAGCCAATCTTCACCATCGGCGGGTAACCCTTCCTCTGCAGCCGTATCTTGTTGTCCAGTGAGTGCCGGGGGCTCCTCCAGGAGTCGCCGAGCCTTTTCAAGAACCACGAGTTCATGCGGATGAACTCAGGTTTCCTCGCCTTGATCTCCTCCCTAAGCCTCAGAGCTCTCTCCACCTCGGACGGCAGCTGTGGACCGGGAGCAGCTGCCTGTGCCTGTTCGCCCCCGCTCATGACCATCCCCCTTAGTATACATAGGCGAGCAGAACACCCCCTATACCTTTTTCCTTTGCCTCCCGGTGTGACATTACTCCCTGAGGGGTGGAAATTATGAGTATACCGATGTCGCGCGAGGGTAGGTACATCCTCTCCCACTGGTCGAAGGCATTCTTCTTGACCGGGAACCTGGGCTTGATGACCCCACAATCGTTTATCCTGCCGAGCAGCTTCACGACAAACTTGCCTCCGCGCCCGTCGTTGACGTACTCGAAGCTCTCGATGTAGCCATGGCTACGCATGATGTTAAGCACCGCTGCTACCAGCTTGGAGACTGGGTAGATCACGCACTCGCGCTTGCCAACGCTCTCGGCGTTCTTGATCACAGCCATCGCGTTAGCGAGAGTATCCATCATCATGGCTCGAGCACCCCGGGCTCTCAGGAGTACTTTTTAAAACCTATCTGCTCGGCTACCTCGCGGAAACAGCGCCTGCAGAGGTTGAGCCCGTACATGCGTATGATAGCCTCGTGGGTACCGCACCTCACGCAGCGTCGGGCTCCCTTACCGTACTTCCTCTTCTTAGGTGGGTGAAGCTTACCCATACTTACCCCCCCTGATCACGCGGACTCCGAGGATCTTCTCAAGGAACATTATCGTTTCTTCTTTTGTCACGCGGTGACGCGGCGGGACTTTGGACCTCTTCCTCCTGCGCCTGGCCACCCTGTAGCCAGGTCTCTCCATAGCAACTATCACATCGAACCCGAAGATTCCGACGTCGGGGTCGTACTTCACCCCTGGGAGTAGGATATGCTCTCTCACTCCGAAGGCGAAGTTACCGTGCTTGTCTATGCTGCTCTCAGGTATCTTGTACTCGACTGCTGCGAGAGCCCTCTTCAGGAAGGATATTGCCTTCTCGCCCCTGAGAGTCACCATCACCGCTATGTTCTCACCCCTCTTTATCCCGAACTCCTTGATCGTCTTCCTGGCCCTCCTCAGCGAAGGCTTCTGCCCTGTGAGCTCCTCTAGAAGCTTAGCTGCCTTCGCTAATCGCTCACCGCTCTCGCCAACACCCATGTTGACCACGACCTTGCCTATGAAGACCCTCCGCATCGGGTGCCCTACGTCCAGGTAGGGGCCTTTGCTCGCGCTCATCGCGGCACCACCGTCACGAGAGGCTTCTCCCTGCCCACGGGGAACACGTACTCCGCGACAGTCCTTGCTATACCTCCCTCACTGCTGAGCACAACTAGCGCGTCCCTCCTCCTAAACACCTGCTGCACGCTCTCAATCCGGCCTAGGAACCCAACGTTTCTCCCGTCCACCACTACGGAGAGGACTCCTGGCTCGAAGGGTACATGCTCCAAGATCACCCTGGCCTTTAAGTCAAAGAGAACGGAGTCTATAGTGCAGTAGGGCGCCTCCACGGGGTTCCTCGGGTCTTTGACCCTAATGAGGTAGTTCCTCCCATCGTGGAAGGTGAGCTGTATGTGTCCGCCCTTAACCGTAGTCTTCCTCTTTACCCTGAGGAGCTTCAGGTGCGCCTCCTCCGGAGGTATCCCGACGAGGACGAGCTTGCGCGGCCTGCCCGGGACCACCCTGTAGTACTTCTCCTCCGGGATGATGTGAATAACATCCATCAAGCCTACTGGGTACTTGTAGTCCGTGATCACCCTCCCATCGACCTCGACCTTGCGCTCAGCGAGGACACGCCGGGTCTCCCTCATCGTGGCGGTGTAGCCAAGCAGGTCGCGGAGTATAATCCCAAGGGGTATACAGGAGGTCAGCGAGTGCGGTCCTGGGCTCGGCTTCACGGTCCAGACGCGCTCCTTCCTCGGTATGGGCCAGTGGGGCGGCGCCACGGAGACCCTTAAGTGCCTTAGAGAGCCTCTCACCTTCCTGCTCATTTCGCATGCACCCTGAGCCTCTCGATAAGCTCCTTCCTGCGGGGGTCTGAGAGATCGAGCTCCACGACCTGCACCTTCGATGGGTGGATGGGGTAGGGGACCTCCGTGCCGTCAGATCTGCGTAGCGTCGCTCCCTCCACAAAAATGCGCTCCCGCTTCATGCTGACACCAATCACCCTGCCCTCGTGGCCCTTGAAGGACCCCCGGACTATCAGCACTCTGTCGCCCTTTCTCACCCTTATCCTCTTGATGCCGAGCTTCTCGCGTAGCTCGCGAGAGAGGGGCGCCACTAGTCTCTTCGACCGCTTATGCAGCGGTACCTGGTACACCATCCTCTTCCTTACCTTGCGCGGCTGAGAGGACTTTACATCAGCCATTAGACCACCACACCTTGACGCCCGAAGAGCCTATGCGCTCTTTTAAACTTTTGTTAGCGTGCAGAAAGAGGAAGGGGTGGGCTAGGCCTGCGTGGAAGGCGCTGGGCTTGCACGGGGGCCTCGCTTGCCGACGCCCAGCTCCCGGAGTAACAACTTCTCGGGTATTATGTTCTGGCTATCCACCTCCACTATGGGCACGAGCATGTACTTTGAGTCGGAGACCCAGCTCTTGGATACAGAGACCTCTCCTGTGAAGCTGTCGAAGAGCAGGAAAGAGCCCTCCAGAGGAGTATCACTCGCGTAGTAGTAGACAACGCTCGAGTCGCTTGAGATCACTATAGGCACGAAGTAGATGTGGGAGGAATCCACCTGTATATGGTGTACTAGGGGTACCTGGCTCGCGCCGAGGACATGCACTAGGTCGCGGATGCTCTTCAGCCTGATCATCTTAACGCCAGCCATTCCAAGTATCCGCTGGTTAAGGAAGCAAGGTCGCTATTATCGGTGTCTCATTCTTAAAAGTTAGAATAGCCCCAGGTACGCGGTATGTTTTTCTCGTAGGGCGGGTAGATTATCCCTCTCTCCGTTATAATCCCTGTAACAAGCTGCGGAGGCGTGATGTCGAACGCATAGTATATCGCCGTGACCCCCTCGGGTGCTATCCTGTAGCCCTTGATGTAGAGCACTTCGTCCGGGTCACGCTTCTCTATCTCGAAGTCCTCGGGACCCGCTGAGCGCATGTCTATGGTGCTCGTGGGGGCTGCGACATAAAACGGAATGTTATGGACGCGTGCTACCAGCGCGAGGGGGTATGTCCCGAGCTTGTTCGCAACGTAGCCCAGCCTGGTTATCCTGTCAGCCCCCACGAGGGCGAGGTCTATCCTCTCCTTCTCGGCGAGGATCCCGATGCTGTTGTCGGTCGCTACGACAACCTCTATGCCTGCCCGGGAGAGCTCCCATGCCGTAAGCCGGGCACCCTGCAGGAAGGGCCTCGTCTCCAGGGCTATGACCCTGAACCTCTTACCTCGCTCCCTGGCGACGTACATGGGAGCCGTTGCCGTGCCCCAGTAGCTGGTGGCCAGGGAGCCTGCGTTGCAGACCGTGATTATTGTGTCCCCGTCGCCTATCAGGTGCTCGCCGATCTCGCCTATGCGCCGGTTCGCCTGCTCGTCCTCGAGGTGGATACGCTTTGCCTCCTCGATCACACGCCGCCTGGCATCATCCACGCCGGTTGCGTTCCTCGCTGCAGCCACCACCCGGTCGACAGCCCAGAAGAGGTTCACAGCGGTGGGCCTCGTTCTCTTAAGGGCTCCCGCAACCCTGTCTAGCTCCTCCAGGAACTTTTCCAGCGAGTCCGCCGCGAAGTGATAGGCAAAAAGCGCCAGTGCGTACGCGGC
>Ga0105158_1000112_pt1 | contig 36138 bp, 39 predicted proteins | sample LHCtaG_FD_81567 | JGI IMG/M metagenome (GOLD analysis project Ga0105158, IMG submission 81567) | Hot spring microbial communities from Little Hot Creek, USA to study Microbial Dark Matter (Phase II) - LHC4sed_matched | ecosystem: Environmental > Aquatic > Thermal springs > Hot (42-90C) >...
GTCTGTACTTTCAACCGCAGGGACGACGTCATCGAGTGCTTGGAGAGCATTCTGGCGCAGGACTATCCTGACTTCGACGTGTGGGTGGTTGACGACGCCTCAACTGATGGAACGTTTGACGCTGTAAGGGATCACTTCGGAAGGGAGGGAAGGCTTCACGTTCTGAGGAACAAGGTCGAGCTAGGGAACACTATGTCTAGGAATATGGCTATGCGGATGTCCAAGGGCGAGATAATAGCGTCAACAGACGATGACTGCATTGTGGATAAAAACTGGCTTTCAAACCTTGTGAGAGTTTTTGACGAAGGGGACAGCATAGGGTTAGTGTCGGGCAGGGTTCTACCGATATTCTACACGCCGATGCCGAGGTGGCTTAAACCCCCGATATATCCGATACTGGCGATCAGGACGGAAAAGGAGAGAACAGAGACCCTTCCCCCCTATGGTTGCAATATGGCGGTGAGGAGAAACGTCATGGAGAAGGTAAACTACCTCAACGAGAACATAACAAGAAAGTACGGTTCTCTTTACTCGGGCGAGGACACCGACCTTGGGAGGCGGGTTAGGGCGGCGGGATACAAGGTGGTATACAACCCTGATGCCGTCGTCTGGCACAGGGTTTATCCTCACAGGCTTACAAGGAAGCACTTCATTAGGAGAGCCCTCTATTTCGGGATGTCCGAGGTGATCTTCTCCGGAAAAAACACTTGGGGGATCCTTGACGCGTCAGCCAACATAGCGGCTTACTTCATAAGGTACATTGTCAGACCGAGATTCTACAATCTGACCCTGATAGCGTATAAGTTCGGCTGGCTAATTAAGGCGTTGGGGGGAGGAGAAGAAGAAGCCGCAAAAGCCGAGGAGTGGTTTATGAGGTTCGCTCAGAAGGCGAAAGAGTAAGGGGGAGAACCGACTTGATAAGGGATGTGGATAAGTATTGTGGATCTGAAAGGATGAAGACGCTACTCATACTTTCGTCATCTATATTATTGTGGTACCATTCTTCTTTGAAGGAGGGCAAGGAGCTTGGAGGAATGGACGTCCTCCTCTGGTTAATGGAATACATAGGAAACGAGATGTATCTTATCTCGACTACCACCGGCTCAACGATCCTGAAGCATGCAGCATCGATTTTCAGGGAGGCGGCAGAGATGGCCACTTCGGGGAACCTGGAGAATGCTGTAACGAGGATCTCCGAGGCATTAAGCAGAGTGACAACTCAGGCAGACTACTCATTAAGAAAACTTGAAAAAAAGAGTGAAGGTTAAGCGCTGGCGTTTGCCTCGACATTGTATATCAGGATCATGCGGAAGTCCTGATTAAACGTCACGGCATATGGCATCGATGTTCCACTGTCAAACTTTGGAACCATGCCGAAGCATTGGTCGACAACTCTCCATCCGCTCGGCCAAACGTTTTTCATAAGCAGAGCGGCCATGATAAGATATCCTTCGCCTTTCGCTTCCATGCTTGCCCTTGGGTCAAAGTAGTCTTGAGTCCATGCTGCGGAGCCGGAGAAGTGCCAGCCGGTTGTTCCATTGCCGAAGGCAACCGCTACCTTGGTTCCAGCCGAGTCGACTGCTACGAAGAGGAACAAGATTACGTCTCCGCTTTCTTGGACGTAGTAAATCGGCACCGACAAAGACAAATTGTAGCTCGAGTCTTGCTTAGCGTCAGTCTTCCCGGTGTCTAGTAGCAACGCTGGTTCTGGCGACGCTAAAGCCGCAGCGGGCATTGTGGAAGCCAGCAGGATGATCGAGATAAAAGCCGCAGCGATGAACGCCCTCTTCAAAGATCAACCCTCCACTTATCCCTTTTAGGGGAAAGAAGGTGAGTAGACCAATATAAAACTTTCACGTTAAACTTCAACGTGAAATCAGCTTGTATCATGGATGAGACGCTTGTTGTAATTAATTTGATGTTGACGCTGCATGGCCGCTTTTGACAGCCTCCATGAAGCGCTTTTTTATCTTATATGGTGAGAGAGGTATTATTGGCACGTCGGCGTTTCCCTTCTCCACCTTGGCTATTATTACTGAAGTCTTACCCTTCGACTCGTTGAACGCTCTCTTCAATTCCCCAGGGCTTCTCGCCTCGAGCACGTTATCTATGCCCGCCGCCTTAGCTATCCTTGCAAGGCTGGTTTTTCCGGCAGTGTAACTTGGCTGGCCGCCAGTGGTCGAATAGGACTCGTTGTCCAGCACTATGAGGGTCAAGTTTGAAGGAGACCTGTTGGCTATCGTAACCAGCGAGCCGAGGTTCATGAGAAGCGAGCCGTCTCCGTCGAAAACAACCACTCTTTTCCTCGTTGAAAGCGCTAGACCTAATCCTATGGAGGACGCTAGTCCCATCGACCCCAGCATATAGAAGTTTTCATCCCTGTCTCCCACGCTGTAAAGCTCACGGGAAGGGTAACCTATGTTGCAGACAACAAGTTCATCGCTAAGTTCTTCCACCACGCACCTAATAGCCTCTATCCTCTTCAACTAGCTCCCTCCTCACGATAACTGCGACAGGGATCTCGTCTCTCCAAGCGTGATTAGCCGCCTCAACCACGTGCTCGCTCAGCTGCTGAAGCGACTCAGAAACATAGAAGGGTATGCAGGCAGCTTTAAGCAGGGGAATGGTTGCCTTGCCCATGGGGATCTGGGCAACTACCTTCTCTCTTCTCCCACCCCTCTGGGATATGAGCATCAGTAATGGGATGCCAAAGGTCTTATTGAGGGAGAGAAGGGCGTTCATGCAGTTTCCGAGGCCACTATTCTGCATTAGTATAACGGGGCGCTTCCCGCCGAGGTAGGCTCCAGCCGCAACACCAACACCTTCCTCTTCACGAGTAACAGGAACATGTATTATTCCGACGTCTTCCAGCTTTTCAAGCACCTCGGCGAACAGTGTATCTGGAACAGAAACAGCGAAGTTCACTCCAGCCTTCACTAGGGAGGACAATATGACCTGAGAGAGGATGGACATCATCTGGAACCCTCCATTAATTGGAGGAGGGCTTGTTTTTTAACTTGACGGAACCTACTGCAAACCTATATGCGGCTGTAAGATGCGAGGCGATGCAACAGAGGATTAAGCCCAGCAGGGGGGCCTGCCAGGAAAGAGGATAGAGAAGAGATGAGACTGAGAGAATGAGGAGCCTCTCTGATCTAGCTGCGAACCCTACATCCAATGGCACCCCCACAGCTTCCCCCCTAGCCCTAACGTAGCTCACCATGATGAAGCCTGCCACCGCAAGCGTAACCCAGACCTTAACTGGAAAGATGAAGATGAACCCTTCAGACTCCCTCCAGAAGGCGAAGCCGAAAAGCAAAGCTATGTCTGAGTACCTGTCGCTTATCGAGTCAAGCAGCCCTCCTCGGGGCGTGACCCTGTTGGTCAGCCGGGCGAGAGCGCCGTCAACACCATCTAAGAAACCTGAAACAAAAACAAGTAAACCGTAAAGGACTGGTAAGCCCAATGCGAGGAGGAACGATGCGATGATAGACGTAAACAGGGATGCTAGCGTTACGTGGTTTGGATTTAACCCAGCCCTGGCGCAAATGGAAGCCGCCCGGTAAACAGCTGGGCGGAAAAACCGTCTAACCCTATACTTGCTCAACTCCTACGTCCCTCACCGAGAAGGATACGCCGTCGAAGAACACCACTCTCCTCGTGACGCCGGTAAGCTTCCCGCCGCCAAACGCCACGACATCAGATACCACAGCTCTTCTGCATGAAACATTACCGGAGAGCGAAACATTAGGCCCGAGAATAGAGCCTTCGACGCTCCCCCCTAATAACAGGACTGGCCCCACCAAAGTTGATTCGCGGTCAGCAACTCCCATGACGCTCATTACATCCCCCGGAGGCACGTACATACCTCCCTCCGGAACCAGACCAGCTGTGAGGGCATACCTGTTCGCGTCAAGAATATCTGAAGGCGTGTCGACGTCAAACCAGACATTCATGGAGAAGTCGACGAAGCATAGCTTACCCCCAACGTCAACATACATTTTAAGGGCTGAAACCACGCTTCCTTCCCCTTCCATCAGCGACCTCTTAATGTAGTTGAAGAATGAGGAGTCCAAGGCTACAAGACCAACGCAGACCCTTCCACTCCCGTCTCCCTCACCTATCCTTAGAACTTCTCCACACTTCCTTCCACTAGTGGAGACAGCGGTTCCCCCCCTCTCAGACCTACCTGTCGCAATCAGTGGAACTCCGAGCCTCTCCACGTTTTTAATAAGACCCAAGGCTATCTCGTGGTCGAAGACTAGGTCAGCGGGACACAGCAGAAACTCACCTGACACGTGTCCTTCAGCTGCAAGGAGGGAGCAGCCTGCACCCTTCAAGTAGTCTTTTGCTTGAACGCACTCAACGTTCAAGCCACACCACGCCTCTTTAACGTGGCGAGCAACAAGCCCCCCCATGTGGCCGACGACGACAACGAAGCGCTCCACCCCAGATTTAAGGAGGGAGGAGATCACCCAGTCGATGAGGGGCTTACCAGCCACCGGGATGAGGGGTTTGGGGTATAAACGTGAGAGCATACCCATACGAGCCCCCACACCCGCAGCCAAAACAACAGCATCCATCAGGTCACCGGGGATACTTCAAAGATATTAAGCTTAAAAGGTTAACCATTCTTGAAGGGGAACCGGAAAGTTAGAAGAAACAAATGTATTCAACTTATCTCTGGGGGATATCCTATGGGAACTGGGAAGGTAATTAAGGTTACGATGGAAAATGTTGTGGAGGCTGCTAGGGCGGCGGCTAAGGTTATACTTGAGGGGGGAGTGGTCGCCTACCCCACGGATACGCTTTACGGTCTCGGCGTAGACCCCTTCTTAAAGGAGCGCGTTGAAAAGCTTATCCAAGTTAAGAAGAGACCCGTGGAGAAGGGGATCCCACTCTTAGTGGGAAGCATTAGTGACGCTGAAAGGCTTGTTCATTTCACACATGAGGCGCGGCTACTTGCGAAGAAGTTTTGGCCCGGCCCATTAACCATAGTGCTCCTCCAGCGCGAGCCCCTGCCAGATGAGCTTTCAGGTGGCAGAGGAAGCATAGGAGTAAGGTTACCCGACCACCCTCTTCCTCAGCAAATTGCCAAGATGACGGGCGGAGCGGTAACAGGAACCAGCGCTAATATCTCGGGGCACGAGCCTGCTAAGACTGCGAGGGAGGTTATTGAGCAACTTGGCGACAGCGTGAACCTGATTCTCGACGGGGGCGAAACAAAGGGGACGCCTTCAACAGTCATCGACATGATCCAGAACCCGCCAGTAATAGTTAGGGAAGGAGCAATCCCGAGGGAGAAAATATTTAAGTTACTGGAGACGGGTAGGCGAGAAAAAATGGCAGGTGAACCGCCAAGATGCTAGGACTCCAGCGCTAAGAGGGCACATCGTTCTATACAGCACTTGGCCAGCGCTTCAGACTCCCCCTCGGCTTGGATGGCACTTAGCTCTTCGTCCTTTATGTTGAAGGCTTTCATTATTTGTTCGGCTTTCCCGCGATCCACGTCGAGGGCTGCATCATCATCTTCTAAGCCGAGCTTTTCGACCACATAATGAATCACCTTTTCAACCATATTCCTCTCCCTCCCTACGACTGCAAGCCCAAGCATCCTGCACCCGCCCTTTAACCCGAACATCTCCAGTGCCACACTTATCTGCCTCTGCCCAGAAAGCCTAACTAAAATTTCCACTCCTATGCTTTTCGCTATGCTCTTACCCGCCTCAATAGCCTTAACGGCGTTCAGCACACTAAAATAAACATGCTCCCAAGTTGCTACAAGCGAAGCATCGAAGAACTGCACTGCTACACCGAAACTCAGCTCGACCTCCCTAGAGAGCTTAAGAGCAACGTCAACATCAACAGGCCCCCTTAGGCCACATATCCCCACAACTAATCCGTCCGACAGCTCCACAACCTTCACCGGGAGCCACCCCAAATTTTCCTCCACTTTAGGAGGGGATCCAGATACTTAATCGGGATTGGTATATTGGCGAGGAACTGTCTTATCTCGTGCTCCCCCTTACCTTCCCCCCCAAGCTTCCTATAAACGCTCTCAACACTCTCAAATAGCTCCCACGGATAGATAATCCAAGCATCAGTCACCTCACCATAGTAATCAGGCGTGACTATGCTGAAAGGCTTAAGGTGAAGAGTCGCAACCTTGAGGAGCCCCACCCCCTTCTCCTCAAGGTGCCTCATAACCACGCGCAGGGTATGACCACTATCGGCAACGTCATCGCATAAGAGCACCCTCTTCCCAGCCACATCAACGGAAACAGGCTGCGTGACCACTGGCTCCTCCATTCGCTCACCCAAATCAGAGTAGAACTCCACAACCACAGAAGCCACACGCCTAACCGAGAGGAAATCAGACATCATGCGCGCAACAATCCACCCGCCACGCGCAACACCAACAATCAAATCAAACGACAAGCCATCGAGCAACATAGCCTCGGCCACTTTCATAGCCAGAAAGTAAACTTCATCCCAAGTCGGAGCAATAAACCTCAACGACGAGGACACCGCTAACCCTCCGCCTAGAAACAAGCACCCTCACAACATAAAAGCGCTTCCCCACTAATAGAGCATAAAAGCAAAATGGTGGGCGGGCCAGGAGTCACACGCGCATGCAGACGCATGCACGATTTGAACCCGGGGCCTCCGGCTCCCGAAGCCGGTTACATGCGGTGAAACTTACTGTTTCACCGGGTCATACCATGTTCCCCGCTTCATCCGAAGCTCTAGACTACCCGCCCTTATCCCAGAAGGATAAGCGACCAGAAACACCTAATTAAATTTTCTCTCTAATGCTGGCACCAGACCTATCACAGGAACTTATTCTAAGCGGCGCTTTTTTAACGCTTAATCCCAGCTACCTTACGAATATTTCCTTCGTCTTTTTCTCCATGTCCTTCAAGACGCCTTTGTCGAGTTTTTTGGGGTTGTAGTATTTCGCCCTCGAGGACTCGGGGAGCCAGTTGTCTGGCACCCTGAAAGTTTTGCATTCAGTTGGTTGAACTTGGGCGGACACTGGTGAAGGGGGAGTATATTCTTCGGTTTGGCTTGCAGTGTAGCTTCTTGGTGTGGCCGGGGGCACTGCTGCGGAGGGTACTTGAACTGGGGGACGTGTTAAAGGCGGCGTTCCTCCCCTCATGCTTTCAAGCACACTTGAAATTTGAAGACGTAAGTTGGCCTGTGGCGCTGGGCCTGGGGCTGATTGAGGTATCGATGCCTCAAGCTCACTTGCTTTCCTCAGGAAGGCGGATGGTCTGACGAAGTGTTCCTCAACTATTCCCCCTCTCGGTCTACCTTCAGCTTCCTCCGCTCTGAGGCTTGGAGCAACTCGGGGCTGCCTTACCGCGGCCGGAATCGGGGGAGGTGGCGGTGGTCTACTTGTCTCAGCCGACGCGTGGACAGGCGTCACGTCCCCCTCGTAGCTCACCGGGGCTGCTACGTAGGGTACTTTACTTGGCGGAGCCTGCCTCTTGATTCCTATCTCACTAGGCGCCGCTTCTTCTTCCCCAGTTTCCTTTTCGCGTAACTTCCCTCTGTGCTTCGCATCTTCTTCACTTGTGTGAACTTCGCTCATGTGTGGCCAAGCATCTATCCTGTCGAGTCTGTTTTCAAGGTCAGAGACTTTCTGGTTTATGAAGGCTATTTCTTGCTTCATTGAGTCGAGCGACGCCTCAAAAAAAGCCACAGCTCTCTCTATGCTCTCCTCCAAGTTTTTAATTGAGTTCCTGATTTCATCAATCTTTTTCAAAAAACCCTCTCCCCACTTTAACTCAACTATTTTTTGGAAAAATGTAATATATAAACCTTCGTTTCTCCAACGCGATTTTAACACTGCCTGTCTTCTCCCGAAGCACCCATGAGACCTATTTTTCAATCTAATGTCACTGAAAAACTGGTTTTCGCCTTAAAGCTTAAAAGGGACAGCGGGCGGCAACGCACTGCCCCGTAACTAATTCCGCGCCCACCAGCAGGAGACACTGCGCTTACATCACGAAACTCACCAGCAGATGAATTGACTGTGCAGGCGCTCAAGCTGCCGCCATGGAAGAACCAGTATGTTACTGCTCATTTCTTAACCAAAACTCGGAGGGCAGAGTCTCAGAAGGAGTCTTGTTTATGATTTTTCATTTAAAGCTATTTGGTGAGTACGCACGAGTCGATAGTGTATCCGTTTACATCCTTCGTTTCAAGATAGAGCGTCCCATTTTGAAATATGCTAATCTGTGTGAAGCAGAGCGTCGCGTTACCGTAGGCACTGTAGAGTTGTGGAACGTAGTCATGGAATGGGGCTCCCCAACAGCCATTGGTCAGGTACATGGTGCCCTCCCTGTACGAATCCACGATGGTGTTGTTGTAAAGCGGCTTGGTTCGATGGTAATGATGAGTGTGTCCTTGGATGACAATGTCAACATGGTACTGGTCGAATAGGGGCACCCAGTACTCTATAAGTGTAGTGGCGTTGCCGTGTCCACCGCTATAATAGACGTTTTGGTGGAACATAACGATTTTCCATTTGTCGGGAGGAGTGTTGGCTAGAGTTTCATTGAGCCAATTTACCTGATCTGTTGAAACTTGTGTTGGTGAGGCATAGCTGTTTAAGACGATGATTCTTAAGTTCGGCCCCCAGTCCACGTAGTACCACTGCTCGTTTCCCGGAAGTGCAAACTGTTCATAGTAGTTAGTCGAGTTATATTCATGATTACCCAAGCAGGGTATTATGGGAATGGTGAGACCGTTATCGCCTATCCAGTTGTCGTTCAAATCAGCAAACCATGAATCCCACTGCTCCTGTATCCGCCCATCATCGATCATGTCGCCACTATGCAGTACGAACGCAGGGTTCACGTGACGCATGGCCTTTGAGACCAGAGCCCTATTAACCTCGTTGGTTCGAGAATCGCCTCCACATACAAAGGTAAAGGAGGAAGACGAGTTAGGAGCTGTTCTGAATGCACGCTCCCCACTATAATTTCCCGGACCGCCACAAATAAAGTAGTATGTGGTGTCGGGATTTAGATTGGTGAGTTCAACTTGATGAATGTACCCGGTAGCTCCCGCGTATGAATGATGCTCTCCTATGGCTTTACATCGATAAAGGGTGGGCGCTCCGTAGTGGGGCACAGTGTCAAACAGGACCTCATCTCCCGTGGCTGCACTAGCCGTTTGCCAGATGACGGTTATACTACTCTGAGGATCGTTCTGAAACGATAAGTGTATGTTTATTGGATCATCATGGACTGGAGGTGTAGGAGGAAAAATTACGGGAAGAAATTGTAGGGAACTCGGCGGCTTTACAAGTAGAGCGCCTAACAACAATGAGGAGATGGATAACATTGTTACAGTAATTATGATGATCCTTCTAGGTTTCATTATGAATTATAAAGAGATAAATTAAAAGTTTAACGGATGTGATAATCGCCTGAAAAAATTGGAACATCAACTCAGCTACGCGTTTATGGCCGGGGACGGGAAATAATTAGTAAAAGGGGTGATCTCTGACTTGGAATGGTCGATTTTAGAATAGTTCGTACTGTTTTTCTATGAAGCCTTTCCAGATGTGGGGCATTTCGTCCATTACCTCGCTGGCTATGTTTTCTGCCGTCGTCTTTATGACGTTGAGCGGTGCATCCGTGTAGACTTCAATGTTTATCGCTTGAGGCTCATTTATTGGCTTCCCTATTCTGCTGACAATGTAGCATGATGCTTGCTCCACGGATTCTTCTTCCCTGACAAGTTTTTCAACAATTTTTCTCGCAGCGATGTTGTAGGTTTTTCCAACGTGGCTGACGGGGTTCTTCCCCGCTGTCGCTTCGAGCGTCATGGGCCTGTAGGGAGTTATAAGTCCATTCGCCCTGTTGCCTCTTCCAACTTGGCCGTCGTCGCCGTGTTCCGCTGAGGTGCCGGTCACAGTAAGGTAGTAGACTTTGTGGGAGGGGTCATCAGCCGTGTTAACATGGACTTCAACATCCTTCTCGGTTATGTCTGACGCAAGCTTGTAAACGATGTCCTTGATTGTTTCCTTGACGTTCATGTAGTGGTCTGGATCCGGTGTTACTCTTGATATTATGGCACAGGCGACTGTGACGTCTATCCTGTCCTTTCTCCTAACTCCCATAACCTTGATGTCTTCCCCTATCTCTGGGTGGGCTTTCTTGACCTCGGGTGAGTTAAGTGTTTTCTCAGCCATGTAGACTAGCTTCTCGGTTTCCGTTAGAGGGGCGAAGGCTACGCCGAAGCTTGTGTCATTCGCCCTTGGGACGTCGACGCCGAGCTCAAACGTTTCCACAAGGTCTACGCTCCCCGGCTTTATCCTGTAGTCTATGATGATGTCTGTTGTCGGGTCTAGGAAGCGGAAGTTATCTGATAGCCAGTCCCGGGTGGTTTTGACGACGAGCTTCCCTATGGGCACCCTTTCACCGTTGGGCAAGTTGAGGACTGCTCTACCAACTAGGAGCAGATATATTGGCTCTATGACCTCGCCTCCTCCGAACATGGCGTTGGACTGCCCTCCGACGAGGACGCACTTATCAACGTTGTGATGCAGAATTCTTCCAGTCTTCTCTAGGTAGTACCTGCTAAGGGCAACGCTCAGTTCCTCCGCTGCCCTGTCGCAGATCACGTCTGGGTGGCCTTTACCTTTTCTTTCAACCATCTCCATGTCGAGTTTTTGTGTAGGAACCCCCAAGCCTTTGCAGACCTCGACGTTCAAAACCATCACGACAACCTCCAGCGGCAAGCGGTTGTAGGTTCAACTTAAAAGAAAGAAGTCTCGCCTCTTTTTTAAGTCTTACTAAACTGAAGGGGAAATTTTAATTAATAATATTCATATTTAAATTAAAGAAATATTCTTTTTGATGCATAACGAAGCCCATGGCTCGGAGGAGCACGCCGGTAGTTTAACTTCCCCTATAAGGGACGAAGCGGCCTGTGGTCAGATTTTTAGTTTTAACGTGTCGTATCCGACGATTACCTTCTCCGCTGTTGGATCAACTTTCCTTTGGAGCTCTGCGTGAGGCGGATTGGCATGTGTTAAGTGCACTAAGATGGTTTTTCTGGCTCCGAGTTGCTCTGCAAGCCTCACGGCCTCCTCAACAGTCATGTGGTGGTCTAGAAAGTGTTTAGGGTAAGATATGAAGGCGTCTGCTACGAGGACGTCTGGCTCGTTAATTAGCCTGAGAGACTCCTCAGGTATGTTTATTCCGGTGTCTCCTGTTATGACCAGCTTCGCCCCTCCAAGCTTGAACATGTACCCTACGGGCCGAATATTAAGCCCCTCATTTAGGTGAGGATGATAAACCGGGAAAGCTGTAAACTCAACCGACTTGTACTTCACGCTTTCGAATGGTTGAATGTACTTTTTCCTAGCCTTAACTAAGTTTCCGAAGCCCACCTTGTCGAGCACGTAGTCCACTGTTTCCTTTAGGCCGAAGACTGTCACAACCGCTTGGACGCGGTAAAAATCGTTGAATCCTAGGACGTGGTCCCAGTGGTGATGCGTGTAGAGTACGGCTGAGATTCTTTCGACACCTTCCCTGATAAGCTGGAGCCGCATGTCGGGAGAAGTGTCAATCAACATGTTGAACCCTGATTCGATGTCTTTCAGCAGAATGGAGAACCTCGTTCTAGCATCCGGTATACCTTTTTCCTTGGCTATGGTGCAGGCAGGGCAACTACAGCCTATCTTCGGGACGCCTACGGTATCGCCACTTCCTAGAACGACGAGTTCCAATAGGACGACACCCGTTATTCTCTCTTTGACGTGTGCAAGAAAATAATATTAAGTTCTCCCTTTAAAGGTGATTTCTTGGGGTGATTCTAGGTGTTCATGATGCTGGCGACGCCGATCTTATTGTTGCTCATGATAATTGTCCCATTCGTTTTCATTCTTCTTTTCATGTTCATATTCGTGAGACTCGCTTCTGAGCCCATTATCATTATCGGTGAGGGAGATGAGTGGAGGGGTGAGAGGTCTGGTAGAACTTTTAAGGAGCCGTTTAGGTGGGTTGCACCTGGTGGCGGGTATAGTCAAGGAGCTGTGAATTCACGACTTCTGGACGAGGTAGGGGTGTATAAGGAGCTTGTAAATCACGTTAGCCGCATGTGTTATGAGGGGCGCATCAGCCCGGTGACTCGGGATAGGGTTATGGGCGAGCTCATAAGAATAGTGAATAGGCTCGAGGGCGGTCAGGGCGAGGATTCCAGTACTTCCTCGTAGACCTTGAGTGTTTTCATAGCCGTTTTCTCCCACGTGAAGTCCTTCTCAACGGTTTTTCTGCCGTTTTCAGCCAGCCTGTGCCTTAGGGCTTCGTCTTGAAGGAGGAGAGTTATCGCGTACGCCAGCTGGTCTGGACTGTGAGCGTCAACTAAGACCCCGTTCTCCATCGGCTTGACGAACTCCGGTATTCCTCCAGTATACGTTGATACTACTGCTACCCTGCACGCCATCGCTTCTAGAAGCGTTATGCCGAAAGGCTCGCATAGGGATGGAGAGACGAAGACTTCTGCCGTGGAGTATAGGGCTGGAAGTTCATTCGATGGAACGTAGCCGGCGAAGACGACATGCTCCTCCACTCCCAAAAGCTTGGCTAGGGTTACTAGCATAGGCTCCAGCCAGCCTTGACCTGCTATTACGACCTTTGTTTCTGGCTCCTCCTCGAGCACCATTGGGAGAGCCCTTAAGAGATAGTCGAGCCCCTTTGACGGGTCGAGCCTGCCGAGGAAAAGAACAACCCTGCAGTCGTCCAGCTTATACTTGTTTTTAACCTTTCTTTTCTCTCTTTCCGAAGCAGGCTTAAACCTTCTAGAGTCCACCCCGTTGTAAATTACTCTTATCTTTTCCTCGCTTACCCCTATCTTCATTACTTCCTGCCTTATGTAGTTGCTCACAGTTATAATCATGTCGGCTTTCTCGGCGCAGAGCCTTTCCAGCTCCCTTATGGACTCAATGCCTCTCTCACCCGACCTCACGGACTCGGTGCTGTGAACGGTGAACACCATAGGCTTCCCGAGAGCCTCCTTAACCGACAAGCCGGATATGGCTGAAAGCCAATCGTGAACGTGGCACAGGTCAAGCCGCTTCTCCTTTTCAAGCTCAATGATCTTGGCTGTCGCCGCAATGTTGAAGGCAAGGTTCGCAGACAGGAAGGCCCTAAAATCGTTGAACGGAATGGTCATCACTACTCTCTTCTCTGGAACCCGGTAGATCCTCACTCTTCCCTCCTTCTGGAATACAGGGCTGGAGACGGCGAACCTCGTTATGACGTTCACATGACAGCCGAGCTTGGCTAGTGCCCTAGAGTTCTCGTAACCATGGACGCCTAGTCCACCCTGAAGCTGAGGAGGCCACTCCCATAGGAGCATGCAGATGTTGAGGCTCATCTCACTTTTCTACTCCTACACGGTCGAGCTGGCTGATCGCCCAGTCAGCATACTTCTTCAAAACATCTCTAAGATTACCGGCGTCCCGTCCTTCCAAGAGTTGCTCTATGAAGCTGTAAAATTCCTCTCTAATAACGCTGGCAACATCACCATTATTAACTTCCTCCTCCCCCTCAACCTCGAGCAGAGGCCTGATAAGCCTCATCTCCTCCGAGAAAACATGTTCACTGTAGACCATCGAAAAGTAAGTTGGAAGTCTAGAACAGAGACTTCTCACGTCCAGTTTCATCTCCCCAACCCCTAAAACGGAAACACGCTTCAAATGTATAAAGAACCGAGGTAAAATAAATCTTCTGGAAACAGTTTAAAAGAAGCGTATTCGCCTCTCGATAAGAAGGGGCGACATTTCGTCGAGGAAGGGGGACGCTGACCTCGAGGAGCATTGTTCTGATCACGAGTAGTGTTCAAAGTTCAGTGTTCAAACTTCGTCGCCATCCATCCTACCAACCTAATAAACGGTGTAGTAAGAGTTAAAAGATGATGCCGCAACGTTTAGATTTAAGTGAGTGCTAAGAGGTGGGCTCTTGCTTTCCGAGGAAGTTCTTAAGGAGCGAGTGGAGGACGCGTTAAGTAGAATACGTGAAAACGTGGGTAAAGTAGATTATGCTGTTCTGGTTAAGATTGGAGAGGAAATTGCCAAAGCTGACAGGGTTTTTATCACGGGGAGGGGACGGTCTGAATTTGTCGGAAAAATATTTGCGATAAGGCTCTTGAATAGAGGTTACAGGGTTTACTTTGTCGGGCTTGACGTAATCGACCTCATCCCGCCGCTCGAAAAAGACGATTTGGTTATAGCCATTTCGGGTTCAGGGGAAACGCGTGAAGTTGTTTCTGTGGTCAGCACCGCTAAGGAGATAGGATGCGGAATAATCGCGGTAACATCTCACCCTAACTCCTCGGTAGGTAAAATGGCAGACATCGTTTTGGAAATTGAGGGGCGAGAGGAAAAAACTGAAAAAAGCTTCCTTGAACGCACAGTCTACGGGGAGCTCGAACCCCCGGGAGGGCTCTTCGAGTTATCAGCAGTCATAGTCCTCGAGTCCCTAGCAAGCTCCCTTGAAGTCAGAAGACACTAGATGCTCTTCCTTATCTCGTAAAGTATTTTTTCTATTTCTTTGGCGTGGCTTTCAAGCAGCTCTTCAGCCTTCTCCTTCGTCTTCGCTTCCGAGAAAATTTCGAGGACATTCTCTTTAAGGGCTGGTCTGATCAGAACCCAGCCGTAGTCAAAGTATATCTTTATGCCGTCTATGGTGTCGAAGATCGAGCCCTGAGTTTCTTCCATGAGACTCCTCATGACGGCGCCTCTATGCTCAATGGGGCAGTCAACGGTCTTCTTAACCATGTAGAACTCCGGAATTCTCCTGCGTAGCTCGGACAGGGGCTCCTCCTGCGTTGCCATGAACTCTAAGAGCTTAGCTGCTCCTACCAGCCCATCTCTAAACAAGTAGATGTCAGGGAGCACGTAGCCGCCGCTTTCATCGCCTCCAAACACCCCGTTGACCTCTTTAAGAGTCTCGAGGAGAGGCCTGAAGCCAAGCTTAACCCTGACAACCTCCCCGCCATGGCTTTTAGCTAACTCTTCCACCACGTGGCTTGTCGTCACAGGAACAACGACCTTTCCTTCTCTACATCGCTCAAGCTGGCTTAGTGCCAAGAGCGCTGTTGAAGTGTCGCCACTCAACTTCTCTCCCTTATTATCCGCGAAAAGAACTTGGTCTCCGTCATTGTCGAATGCGATGCCAATGTCGGCGTCCAGCGCCTTAACGGTCTTAGAGAGGTTTTCAATGGCATCTGACAACTGGTGGTGCTCCCTTTTAGGTACCGCAGCGCCTATGTTTGCGTTGAGAGTTACAACTTCGCATCCAAGCTCCCTCATAAGGAATGGAGCCGTGAGCGAGGTGCAGCCATCCCCGCAGTCAAGCACAACTCTCATTCGTCTTTTCCTGATCTTATCCGCCTCAATATGGTGGATTATCCTTTCAAAGTAGGTCTCGAGGGCTTCGTAAGGGTAGATTATGTCGCCAACTTTTCGGGCATCAATCCGCCTTAGATCCTCCTTGAAAAATATGTCTTCAACTTTTTTCTGGTCTGAACGTGAGAGGTCAAACCCGTCCGAGTCGAATAGCCTTATGCAAACCTTATTCGCGTCGTCTTGGCATATTGATATAAAGACGCCGCCATACGCTTTGAATGACGTTATCGCAGCCTCGACTATCGGGACGGGTTGAACTTTCATGTTGTAAACGTTGACTCCCGCCGACTGCAGGCCAGCTATTATCGCCCTTTTCACCATGCGCGACGCGATGTGGGAGTCCCTGCCAACGACGACCGTGCACCCCTCTCCAAGATGGGTGGCGAAAGCTGCTCCGAGCTTGGTAGCGAACTCCGGCGTGATCTCTATGTTGACCAGACCCTGTATTCCGTACTCCGTGAAAAGGCTCTTCTTCCACATGACGCCCCATTTAAGGTTCATGTTAACGATGGCGTTCTTCTCCACAACCTTGTCAGGCCAAATGTAGACTTCAGGCATGACTTTAGCGCCAGGGCCGAATATACAGTCGTCTCCTATGATGGCTCCATCAAGGATCTGCACTCGTTCTCTAACTTCACAACGAGCGCCAACGACGCACCCTCTCAGCTCAGCCCCCTTGTGAATCGAAGTGTTGCCCCAAACTATTGACCGCGAGACGACCGCCTCCGCTGCAACGTAACATCCTCCACCTATGACGCTGAACCTGTCTATGATGGCACCCTCATCCACCCTGCAGAACCTGCCTATTACAACTGGGGGACGGACGTCGTACCAGTCGGGGAGCTCGGTTCCCTCTCCAACCCAGACGCCCTCCCTAACCTGCTTGTGAGGTATCTCGACGCTGACCCGCCCCTTGAGTATGTCGTAGTTAGCTTGAATGTACTTTTGAGGGTTCCCTATGTCTACCCAGTACTCCTTCATCTGGTAGCCGAAAAGCCTTTTCCCTTCCTTAAGGAGACGGGGGAACAAGTCTTTACTGAAGTCGTACTCTTTTCCATTTGGAATGGAGTTGAGGACCTCGGGCTCTATCACATATGTTCCCGTGTTCACGAGGTCGCTGAAGACTTCCCCCCACCCTGGCTTCTCCAAGAACTTCTGTATTCTCCCCTTTTCGTCTATAGCCACTATCCCGTAAGCGACAGGGTTATCGACGCGTGTTAGAGCTATGGTTATCATCGCATCGTTTTCCTCGTGCCATTTCACGAGGCGAGTTATATCTATGTCTGTCAGGACGTCGCCGCTCAGCACAATGAACGTGTCATCGATCTGTTCTTCGAGAAGCTTGACGCCCCCAGCCGTGCCAAGTGGTTCCTCCTCGTGCGAGTAGCCTATGTTCACACCGTACCTTGACCCGTCTCCGAAGAACTTCTTGATCTTGTCCCCTAGGTAGCTGACTGTGACCATTATGTCCCTTATACCGTGCCTCTTGAGGAGGTTTATCGTGTGTTCCATCATCGGAGTATCAGCTATGGGAACTATTGGCTTCGGAATGTTAACGGTCAGCGGCCTCAGCCTAGTCCCTTTTCCTCCCGCCATTATAACCGCCTTCAACCTAGAAATCCCCCGGCAAGGAACCTTGGCTAAAAAGGTACTATTTAAAATAAAACTTTCAGTCTCCTTTTAAAAAAGTATCCTTAGGTGGTCAGTCTTTTTGGAAAGGTGCTGTTTCGAGTTGGTTGCGGTGCAAACATTAATAACGGGCTTGCGTACAGTTTACGTGAGTTTAAAAAATAAATCGGTGTCCCGAATGCCGCAAGAAGACCAAGTAAAGGACATGCCATCTAAGGTTTACGCTCCCCTAGGCACTAGGGGGAGAGAAGCCATCTCCATAAGGGAGTGCCTCAAGTGCGGAGGCGAGAACTCCGTTGAAGTCGTGGACGTTAGCAGTAACGATGAAGTCTCAGGGGAGAACATACTCGAAACCATAGATTACATGGTAAAGTGTAGCAAGTGCGAAGTAAAATACATTGTCAGGGTAAGGTCAATGTACCTTGAAGACAAGAAAGAAGAGAATAGGCTCGTATCCACAGTTTTCATAGTGGAAGATAACCAGGAATACTGGCTTGGGATACTGTAAATGTTAGAGAAGCGTCGAAAACACTTAAGTAGTGGACTTGATGAGATGTTCAAATAGACCTTTAAGGGTGGGGATGGAGTGAGAACCCCTGAAGAATACCGGGAAAGCCTATCCAGAATGAAGCCCAACATTTACCTCGAAGGAAAAAAGGTTGGAAGAGATTACCCGGCGCTCCAAGGAGGAATAGGCGTCATATCTAGAACCTTCGAGCTCGTGGACGACCCAGAATTTAAAGACCTGCTGGTGACGACGTCTCACATAACTGGAGAAAAAATAAACAGGTTCACTAACATAAACCGTAGCCCTGATGATCTTCTTAAGAAGCAGGAGATGATAAGGAAGCTTTGTCACCTTACCGGCGGATGCATACAGAGGTGCATGGGCTGCGACGCCATAAACGCCCTCTCCGTCATAACGTACGAGGTTGACCAAGCCTTCGGAACAGACTACTACAAGCGCTTCCTCAAGTACCTTGAATACTTCCAGAAAAACGACCTCGTGGCGGCTGGCGCCCAGACCGACGTTAAGGGCGACAGGAACCTTAGACCACACCAGCAAAAGGACCCAGACCTATACGTGCGCGTTGTAAAAAAGACGGATAAGGGTATAATAGTTAGGGGGGCGAAAAACCACATAACCATGGCTGCTTATGCGGACGAAATCATAGTGCTACCAACAAGAATCATGACGAAGGACGACGCGGACTGGTCGGTCTCCTTCGCCGTTCCAGCCGACACGGAAGGAGTTAAGCTAATCACTAGGGCATCCTCCTTCAGGCCGCGGAAGAAGTTCAAGGCACCCTTAGCCGAGATAGGCTCAACGGACTCGTTCGTCATATTCGAGGACGTCTTCGTTCCCTGGGAACGGGTCTTCTTGTGTGGCGAGTGGCAGTTCGCAGGGCTACTCGCGCACCTCTTCGCGTTATTCCACAGGCACAGCTACACAGGCTGCAAGCCAGCACTCTTCGACATACTCATGGGGGCAGCGGCGCTAGTGGCGGACTACAACGGTGTGGCGGATAAGCCTCACGTAAGGTCGAAGCTCGCCCACCTAGTCAGCTTGAGCGAGCTGGTTTACGCTGCAGGAATCGCTTCAGCAGTCAAGTCGCAAGTCTATGGATCTGGGACGTGCGTGCCGAATGTAGTCTACGCCAACGTCGGAAGGAGGCACGCGGGGCTGAACGCTCACAACGCCATAGAAATTCTAACAGACCTGGCAGGAGGACTCCCAGCGACGCTGCCCTACGAGGAGGAATTCATAAACCCTGAAACAGCCCCTCTAATGGAGAAATACATAGCTAGACGATCAGAGGTTCCACCAGAAAACGTCCACCGCTGCTTCAGAATGCTCTCCGACATGCTGTGTTCCTCTCTAGGGGGAGTAATGGCGGTTGCAGACGTCCATGGGGGAGGCTCCCCTGTAATGGAGGAAATAGCGATAATGGCTACGTATGACATCGAAGAAAAGAAGAAGATAGCAAAATACCTCGCAGGAATAAAGGACTAAAAACACGGCGATAACCAAAATAGCTCCCCAGAAATAGTTTGGCAACAAACACGACCAAGCTCTTAAAGCGTAGCAGTCATTCCGTGATTTATCGATTAATCTCAAAAAAAGCCTCCTTCGAAAATGAAGCTTACGTCCCCCTCATTTTTTATTTTAACTTCTCTAGCGAAGAGGTTTGCCCGGAGGGATAGTTCATGAAGAGTTATGAGGATAAGCGAGGTCGGATTCGGCAGCGGCGATATGAAACAGTAGGGGGGAAGTAAAAATTAAGAGGAAAAATCGCTGGAAGGTGAAAAAATAAAAAAAGGATAGTGATATTATGTTTTTGCTTAACTTAGGGGAAGGTGAGTGGACTGCAGCCGTCACTTGAAGGTATAATAGCAGCGGTCAAGAAGTCTTCCCCAAGCATTTACTTGATTTTCATAATAGATGATGAAGGGAACATTTCCGCGGCCTCGGATAGCCCGCCAATCCCAACTTCCGAGTGGCCATTCTTATCGTCCTTGTTGTTAATCGCCCAGCGTATTGCATCGGGATTTGATCTAGGAGAAGTCAACCATGTATTCTTGGAGGGAAGGGATAAAAGCATAATCATGATAAAAGCAACAGACAAAAACAGCATTGTCGCGCTCGTAGAAAGCAACGTCTTTGTGCCCCAGGTGCTCGTGGGCCTAAAAATGATCGCAAACCACCTCAAATCCCTTTAGGGAATCGTGGACAAAATTCGGAAATTTCCTCGAATTATCTTCAGACGAAAAGGCGATGAACAACCATCTATTTTAGGGAAGACTCCTAGAGAAACGTATCCGGAAAAGTAAAACAATGCGTGATGGGGGCCCGCGTACCGACGACAAATTTAAATAAAGAATGTAAGATGTTGATTCGAAATCGACTCTTGGAGGAGTTGCCATGAGCTATAATCACGTCACGCCCGACGTAGTCAAGACGCTTGAGAGCATAGTGGGGAAAGAGTATGTTTCATCAGACGTAGCCATGAGGCACAGCTACCTTTCGAGAGGAATAATGGGACTTGAAGCGACGATAGCCGAAGTGATCGTGAGGCCAAGATACGTGGAGGAAGTGCGGAAAATCCTCATTATTGCAAACGAGAACCACATACCTGTAACCCCCGCTGCAGGAGGATTGAGCGGCGGCTACGCGGCCCCTCTTATCCAGCCTGGAGGAATACTCCTAGACCTTTCACGAATGGATCGCATAATAGAAGTTAACACCGAAGCAAGGTACGTTGTCCTAGAGCCGGGGGTAAGAAGCGGCAAGGTCTGGGCGTACTTCAGAAAGGCAATGTAATTGCCCTGAAAAATACTACCCGGACTGGGCGCCTCCGGTTCCCGACGGCGCGCCGCCAGCAGCAACAGTGGTCGGCGACGCCCTCGAAAGAGGATTCAGTATGGTAACTGCAAGATACGGCCCACAAGCGGACATGGTTCTCGGCATGGAAGTCGTCCTCCCCACGGGTGAAATAGTCAGGACGGGGAGCTGGGCTCTGCCTGGAGCGAAACCCTTCTACAGGTGGGGTTTGGGGCCGAACTTCGATGGGCTCTTCCTAGGAGCCCAAGGAACGATGGGAGTCATCACAAAGCTGGCAATAAAGATAGTTCCCCACCCACAGTATAAGACCATAGTCGCATACGGCATGGACAACCCATACGACATGCAAGACTTCACCTTAGACGTCTCCAAGTACGAGCTCGGCATAGCCGACCACCTCGTAATGGTTCAAGGAGGGAACTGGCCACTCGTCATGACCAGGTGGCCGAAAGAGAAGGTTCCAACAGACTACGAGTTCTACAAGAAGCTCGGCATACCCCAATGGTGGATGAACTTCGAAGTATGGTGCCACAGCAAGGAAGAGTTGGACTTCACCGTCAACAAGATCCACGAAATAGCCAAAGAATACAATGCCAAAACGGGACACGACATAAAAGAATGGAAGTTACACCCCAAGCAGATAGCCAGCAGGCTCAAGAAGCCCAACAAAATAGCCATACCCTACTCGCTGTGGAAGGCCGGTTTCCTCTTCATAACGTGGTACACGCCCTGGAAGGACTGCGCCGAGTTCGCCGAGATCTACAACCAGAAGCTCGAAGAGTACGGCTTCCCACCAGTCATGTGGATCGCTTCGATCGACCACTGCAGGCAGGCCATATGCATGCCGATTGTCTGCTTCGACTACACCAACCCTGAAGATGTGCGACGCGTGCAGGAGGTTAACCGCGTCACCACGGAGATCTTCTTGGACAAGGGGTGGCTGAACTACAGGCCTGACCCCTACGTGCATGCTCCACTAACCTTCGCTAGGGCTAAAGCTTACTACGACCTGCTTGTGAGGCTGCGGAAGGTCATTGACCCGAACATGATAATGCACCCGGGCAGGCTTGCGATGCCCTAAAACCTCTCCCCCTTTACATTTTTCAGGAATCCTTTTTATCGGGTTTCCGTCAGTCGGCTTAAACTCCCGGCAGGAGGCGTGGAAGGCGAAGAGTGTAAGTGCAAGTGTCAACTAAAGGGTACACCGCATTCAGGCCCATGTACTAATCGGTTAAGCTACGAACGTGGAGAAAAATAAAGATCGAAAAGGTGAAATTAATTAGCTTTCTCTTTCTATCGTTTTCCTCCGAATCGTTTATTTTGGAGCCGCAGGTTCTTACGGTGAAATGATGACTTCTGGTTTCTTTTATTTTTTGGGGGAAGCGGGCGTGCATGCTTAATGCCGAGTCACCCTACTATTGCCGCCAGTAGCGGGAACGTACTCCAGTATATTTGTGGTGAAATGTACGCTTCCACTACGGCTGCAGCGGCAAACATCGCCATGGTTAGCAGTAAGGTTGCTAGTAGGCTTGATGATTTCAGCATGCCCTTCGCATGCCCCAAGAACCTTTCGGGGTCGTCTATGTTTGACGACAGCTTTCTCGCCGCCGACAGGCCAATTGCCGTTGCGAGGATTGCTGCCGGTATTTCTATTATTCCATGCGGAAGTATTGAGACCAGGTATGGGTATCCGCCTTTTCCTCCAAGCCAGAGGAACGTGACGGACTCTATCATGTAGAGGCCGCCTATCACGAATGCCGTTGAGAGTACTTCGAGTGTGCAGAGGGAGTATAGGGATGACTTCACGAGTGTAGTGATGAATGGTGATCCTCTGCGGACGAGCTTACATGCTGCGGCTACGGTTATAGGTACTGCCAGCATGGCTATCGGGGTGAACTGATCGTCAAAGAACACGTATTCTGCCACGAAGACCGCTGCCCCGAGCATGTACCACTCGACGCCACTCGTCCTTCCCTTGTAGGCCTCATGGATGCCAGCCACCACTATCCAGAAGACTAATGCCCCTATAGCTGACAGGATGCACCTGTTTATGTTGTGAATCAGTATTATTGGAAGGTTGTTTTCCAGCGTCCATGAAGGAACGTGAACGAGTGATGCTACAAGTTGAGGCATCAGCGTATAGTTAAGGTATAACCAGTACTCTACTCCCTCGGGGGCTGCGACCTCGAATATCACCGCTCTGAAAAGCAACACCGCGGTGAAGCCCGTCAGGTGGTAAAGGGCGAAGGCGGCAACCGTTGTTGCAGCTAGCCCCACGGTGAAGACTACTGAACTTAGGGCCACGTCCCTCAAGTTCAGCCTGAAAGGTTCTACTCCAGCTGCATGTTCAGCTATAGCCGGCGCCTCAACCTTCATCGGTATGGGCTTTACCAGCACTTCAGCCGGCCTAGCATGGTAGGCGATGTATGCTATGAGCGTCGTTGAGAATATCCAGATTGGCAGGTCGAAGAGGGCCGCGTATGCCGTTTGAATTGCCAAGGCGAAGAAGGTGTTTCCACTAATGTAGAATGAAGGATCCATGGTTTCCGGGAGAGTTATTATTGGCCTGTTTATGGTTATGATGCTCATCGCTGGAGTGGCAACATAGGATGTCGCATATCCGACGAGGGGGATGCTGACTGAGGGAATGCTCCATAAAGCTATGGCCACTACGAACGCCGAGATGAAGGCAATCCATTCAGGTTTAACTTCCCAGGTTGCAAGGTAACCTGAGGCGACTCCTAGAATGAGCTTGAGCGTCATGGCCACAAGGACTGTTAAAAGAACCCATATGGAGAGCGGTGTTAAGGGTGACGGAGAAAGCGGGAGCGGAAGGAGGCCCTGCTGAGGTATGATGCCGGAAAGCTGGGGGTATGCTGTGATGGTGTAGTATACTATGGTTGAGGCTAGGGATGGGTCGTATGTTCCTGTTGTCAGCGCTGATGCTGCCGCCAAGACAGCGCAGGACGCTATAAATGTGAGCGCGCCGAGAGAGATTCCTAGGGATGCCGCTTCAGCTAGGTCTTCGCCTTTGAGTTCACGGATCTTTTCTTGGAAGCTTACCATGAGGAAGTAGGCTTTGTGGTAAAAGCTGAGGGCGAATTTTTCGAAAAGCGGTAGGAGGACTACTGCGAATATTACTGACGCGGTGTTCGTGAGCGTTATTCTTGAGAGCATATAAACGTTTATCCCTTGAAATGAAGGTATTAATGTCGATGCCACCAAGCCGAGGAGGGGGTCTTGCGCCGTGAGGTCGGCAATCAAACTATGCCTTAAAAGTTGAAGCGCAGCGTAGAGGTATCTTTGCGTCAATAAGCTGTAGGTTATGCTTCCTATCCCCGCCAGTGAGAGGAAAACGTTGAAATACGTGAATGAACCAACGACGCTTCTCATCAGTTTTTCTCCTAGATCCACATCATAACACTTTACGCCTCCTATCTTCGCGAGCCTTGAGGATGTAAGGTAGGAAAACCGGTAGAGGAGCATTATGTATATGGCTATGTTAAGGCCGAAGCCGCCCACTATCCCCATGTTGTGGTAGTTTTCGACGGTTAGGCTAAAGGAGACGATGGCAGGCAGCGTGACTAAACCTATTATGATGTAGTCCTTGACGACGCTTACCCCTGAAACCTCGTCAAGCGGGTTAACCGGAATCTTGGTGAAAATGACCGATTTAGCCCTATCCTTGATCGAGGCGCCCAGCCTTCTCTCAAATATTAGCAACCTTAAGAGGAGGGTGAACACTCCTAGGAGGGCGGAAAAGAGGGCGACGAAAGCCCAGAGGACGAATGTATGAAGCACGCTGGCGGAGTATTGTGTCAGCAAAGTGAGAAACTGGGAGGAAACGAAGCTCATTAGGCTCTCGAAAGGGTATATTAAGAATATCTCAGGGCCCTTCATGGAGGTAAGGTAAACCACCAGCAGGTTTTCAGGGCTGACGTTTTCGAAGTGAGTTATGAGGATGTTCCCGGTGTTCAGGGCGCCCACCGTTACAGCTACTATGGCGGCGGCGTCAATGAATGGTTTAAATCGTCCCGCCTTACGCCTCATCAGGAGCAGGACGAATGCCAACAGGATGGCGGGAGCCATGTTTATGGTAAGAGTTAACGTGAAGTCTACGGTGAGCGATTCGAGAAGACCAGTTAAAGTCGTCAAATGAAACCGCCCTTTACGTTTACTCAAATCCAAAAAATTTTATCATCCTTTCACATAACGTTTTCGGTGGAGAGGTGAAGTTTTTGGTTGATGGGTGGGTTCTCAACGTCATAGGGTCCTTGGTTCTCTTCGCTCTAGGCGTCGTCCTGATGTTGGCTGACGTCAAACTTGGAACAGGACTTGTGTCTCTCATGGGGACAGCTTGCACCTTCATGGCTGTCATCGTATTAATACCCGTTGAGGCTCCTCCAGAAAATCAGGAGTTCGTAGTGATTATTAGGAACGTGATGATGGCTTGCGGAGTGGTGGCTGCGGGCTTCTTCACATTTGTGAGCTACAAGGCATACGAGGCGAAAAGGCTCAGGAAAAAGGTTGACATATCCAGCGTGGTTGGTGAGAAGGGAGTGGCGAAGACTGACATCAACCCTCGGGGTGTGGTCAACGTCGGAGGGGAGCTCTGGTCAGCGATAGCTGAGGGTAAAGAGTACATTGCCAAGGGTGAAGAGGTGGAAGTGGTGGGCTACGAAGGAATAACTCTTATGGTGAGAAAAATAGAGGAGGATAAGGGAGGAAAAGTCTTCAAGTGGCGTCCAGCACAATAAACACGTTCAACCTAAAAGGAAAATAATATTTCCCACCTTTCCCTTCTGTAGGGGGTGGAGAAAAGCGGTGTTGGAAATGAAGAGCGAATCCTTCGCTGGAATGGTTGACGGCGCCAACACGATAACGGAAGTTTTCAGCGTCGTTGAGCGGATAGTCTTAGAGGGGTTTAAGGCGCACAGGCCGGTTATGCTTGGGCTCGCCGACCTAGGTGTTCAGGGTGCGTTCATGATCGGGGCGTTCCATCCCGTCGGCTCCAACCTCATAGTTCTCAACAGGACGCCGCTGGAACGCATAGGCTCTAACGCTCCTAAAGAGCTCTTTAACGCTTACTGCTTCCACGTTCTGCTTCACGAATACCTTCACGCGCTCGGCTTGCTCGACGAGCAACTGGTGGGAGCCATGGTGCACGAGATAAGCAGGAAGTTTCTGGGGGAGAATCACCCGGCTACCGTCATGAGCGTCAAAGGCGTCACCCACTTCTTCCCGTTCATAATGCATTATGCCCCCGGCACGCTACCTGAGCTAAAAGTGGAGATAGTGAGGAACTTCAGCCAGCAGGGTACAAATTACTTCGTGTAGCTGGAACCATGCTGGTGACCCCGTCTCCATCTGCCATCCGCAATCAGGTTCTCTGAAACGCAGACGCTTCTGATCTGATGGTTCTTGGGGTTTCCGACGTAAACCCACGCTTCATCCTCTCCTCCACCCAAAAGGAAAACCCTCATCCTCTTCCTCACGAAGAGAGAGTCGGGATCAGATTCCTCATATCCCTCATAGTAATCTATGCTTTCTATGACCGATGCGAGACACTTCACCCTGAGCAGCTTCCCGTAGACCTTGAATCCATTAGGATCCTCTATGAAGACGGGGAACCATCCTGCCTTGTAGAGCCTCCCTATGATTAAGGCATCCTCCACGCTGACCGGCTCAATATTCCACCTTTTTTTGATGAAGGAAGGATCCATCAGCGTCCCATAGGCGAACAAGGAGTCGATGTCAACGTCCAAAAAATTCCCCCAACACTCAGTATAAAAAAGAGGACGATAAAAGTTTTTATAAACTCGGCGAGCTCAGTTTTTCAGCTGCCTTTAACTTCACCAGCGAAGAGGACGGACTCCTCTTGATTGAAGGAATAATATTCGACATGGACGGTGTACTAGTCGCCTTAAACGTGAGCTTAGAGGAAATGGCGAAAAAGGCTGAGGATGAAGTTGGCGTTAAGCCGGACTCGAAGGGGTTCAGAGGCATACTGGAGCGAGCCATGAGAGACGGGGAGTTTTATAGAAAACTCATGAAGGCCATAGACGAGCTCGAGGTGTCAGCTGTCGAGAGACGCATGACTGTCTTCCCGGAGACGAAAAGGGTCATTGCCCATCTCGGGGAGCGTTACCCCCTCGCCCTAGTCACGCTGCAAGGAAGGAAGGCAACTGAAAGAGTGCTGAAAAAACTGGGAATCAAGCAGTTCTTCAAGTTCATATTCACTAGGGAGGACTCTTTCTTCAGAAAGGAGCAGATAGAGAAAGCGGTTCAAGCTCTCGGAATAGACAAGGAAAGGATTCTCATGGTGGGAGACCGCAGAAACGACAAGGTGGCGGCGGAGGAAGTCGGATGCAAAGTCGTCATAGTCAAAAGGGAAAAACAAGCCGCGTTTGAAGGAGCAGCTCTTATCAGTTCACTCGACGAGCTTCCAAAAGTGATAGAGCGCATGAATAATAGGAAAGAAGCCGGGCAGCCACCGTAACACTTAAATCCTCGCACCCCCATAACTCGGGTCTATGACTTATCTAGGTGGTTTCATGGCTGAGGCTTTGAGAAGCGTGAAGTCTCGCTTATCCCGCCTCAGCGTTGAAACGGGCATAGAAGTCCTAGACGTCTCCTTCGCCTCACTACTGGTACTCACCGTGATACTGTTCTTTCTCAACGTAATACTGCTCCCGAAAAACGTCATATTCACTCGGAACATCGACCTGAACATTTTCAGCGTCTATTACGCCCTTCAGCGCCAAGCTCCGAACGACGAGCTACTAATATTTTTCTCAGCTCTCGTAGCAGCCCCAACACCGCTAACGCTCTTCAAAGCGCTGTGCATAAGGCGATTCAAGGATAGCGAAAACTTTGGCGACGCTTGGAGCAAGGCCATGAGCTACCTGAAACCAAAAGCAAACAAATGGAGAGGAAAAGCAGCTATAACGCTAATGAGTTTAGCGACGGCGTTGATCATTACGCCATTTGTAGCCATAACTACCCTCCAGCCGGTCATAGTGAACTATGCCGTCTCAAATCTTACCCCCCAGTGGTACCAAGCTAACATGATATGCTTAGCTTCGTCACTTATCCTGGCATATGCAGCATCAAAACTATAGAGTTCGAAACGCCTCCGCATTGTTTAAAACCATAAAACATTAAAAGAACTAATTTTCATGTGGATGAAAACGTGAGGGTGTTCAGGTTGGAGGAACGTGGCCTTCCCCAGACTGTTGATATTGTTATGTGGGCAAAGGATGGCGCAGCGTTTCTTCCATTCACGCTCAAAAGGATAAGCGAGGTTTTGCCTGAAAAAGTGGTTCATGAAAAGATTTTTGTTGATGATCATTCTGTAGACGAGTCTGCTTCAATTGCCGATAGTTTCGGGTGGAGTGTCTATGACAACCCGTCAGGCGGTATAGGTGGCGGGTTTAAGGAGGCGCTGAAGCACGTCGACTGTCCCTTCTTCGCCTCCTTCGAGCAGGATCTTCTCCTCAGTCGCAAGTGGTGGCCAACTGTCCCGCTACTGATGAGGAAGAAGAGGGTCGTGGTGGCGCAGGGGTGGCGGCTCCCCAGTCACCCCGTTCTGAACGCCATCGAGAAAGTAACGGTTGACTTTAAGCCCGTAATCGGCGCCCCCCTTTACAGCATAGACAACAATGTTTATGAAACAGAGGTGATCAGAAAACTTGCTGGTGGCTTGGAGAAGTTCCACTACGCAGTAGACTCGGTTCTCCTGGCAAGAATTCTAGACGCTGGATTCACGTGGGTCACAGAGCAAAGCGTGTTATCGATACACCTAAAGCCTGTCGGCTTCGCCGAGTATATCAGGGGGAGGTATGGCGCTGCCCGCATGGCTGAATACTTCACGCTTGCTTCAAGGAAACAACTTCCTCCGTCCGAAGTGGAAAAGTTCACCTTTAAACACGTGGCTACACGGCTTGCCATCTCGCCCCTAGTGGGCTTAGCGTTATCATACGTGAAAAGGCAACCGTGGCTGTCAATCTACTATCCAATGTTAAGGATTCAACTCTTCAAGTCATTCAAAGAATGGATTAAAATTGAAGGTAACAAGAAAACAGTTAAACACGTCACTCGGAATGGTTCCCAGACTTAAAGAGAGTGCTAAAAAATAAACTACGTAAAACCATTCCCTACTGATAAAGACTTGTGAAGGCCAGCCTATAACATGAGGCAGGAGTCGCCGATAGGATTCCGGGAGGCAGCTTTCTCTATGTTTGTGTGAGTAGTTATGCTCCCTCATCTTCTTTCTTAGCCTTGTTCCCTTGACTCGAGCATTTTTAGGAGAAGGTTGACGGCTGGTTGGGGATCCCCACCGAGGAGGTAGCGCCTCCACGCCTTCTTAACCTCCTGAGAAACCGTGACCCTCACCCCTTCAACTCCCCCAAGATGCTTTGCCCTGTCCTCGAACTCCTCCCTGAAGCAGCCCGACACCAACACGTGAACCCTGCCGCCGTCTGCCACAGCGAGCATGACGACTCTGACTGAGCCTTCCTCAGCAACGCCCCCGGCAACTTTCCCGCCACTGGTGGGGTGTGAAACGTAAGAAGCATAAAAAGACTCGCAAACAGCCTTTCTCCCAAAGTAGACATGAGCGATAAGAAATGCGGAGAGGGCTGCAGCGGAGCAGGCTGCCACGGCGAGAATAGCTGAAGGCGGGATGGTGAGCTGTGAGGATGGGAAGACGGCTACCCGGTGAGCGGCATAAGGAGCTGCTACAAGGATGAGGGATGATGAGGCTAATACTCCAGATAAGCGTCGCTTCCCATGCAGAAACGTCCAGACAGCTAAGCCTGTAAGTAAAGAGGGTGACGCTATGAAGGCTGGATGAAGCAGGCCGTGGAGAAGCCAAACTGCACCGGCAAAGTCGAAGGTTGTCGAGGAACCGTGGAGAAGCCATGAGGCATAAACCAGCAGAGGGGTTAGAGGGTTAAGTGGGTGCAGGGCTTCAAGCCCGAAGCCGTAAGCCGCAAAGAGGACAAACATCACAGTTAGGGAGGCAAAAGTTGCCGCTATGAACCTCCAGTACCGTGATGCTGTGGAGAGGAAAATTGATGTGAACTTTAGCCCGAGCGTCAAGTATAGAAGGAGGACGTGGAGGCGGCCGCCTAAAAAGCACACAAGCAAAGCCAAGAGTAACAATGCAAGTATGATAATCGCTTCAACCATCATTCTTCCATCAACCTCGCCTGCCTCGTGTGGGAGGCAAGAAGCCTTCTGACGAAGTTTTCAGCATGAACTTCGGAGAGGTGGATTGAAAGGAATTTTCTCAGCCTCCCCGTTTGAGGCGCTGAAAAGAAAAACTTGACGTCAGCTACATCCGGCTCAACGAAGACCATTCTGGCCTCGAGAAACTCCTCCCGCTCATTAATGCCTAAGAAGTCTAGGGCTGCTTCAAGGTTTCCAAGCTCCTTTATCAGCTTAACAGCCCTACGTATCCCGACACCCCTGACTCCCATGTTGAAGTCTGTCCCGGACAGGACGGCGGCGTCGATAAGCTGCCACAGGCTTAGCCCTGCAGCTTCAAGGACGCTTCTCAGCGTGCACCCCTCAACTCTTCCCTCAACAGCTTCCCTCAAAACTAAAGGCGAGCCGAAAAGGAAGGCGTCGTAATCCCTCGTGTAGACAGCGTCAGCAGTCCCTGTGGCCGCCATGTAAGCCGCTTGAGCTTCACCCTCTCCCGGAGCCTGAACGCAAGGCAAGCCCATGAGCCGCAACCCCTCAACAACAACTCTGAGAGCTGACTCCAGCATCTCCCCACCTTCCCTCTTCGCCTTAAGCCTGTGAGGCTTACCATCATAAACAAAAATAGGGAGAACACCGGACTCCATAAGGCCCAGAAGCTTGTATATCGTGTTCGTCGCCGCAATCTTCCACCCCCACCTGGAGAAGCGAAGCTGGCCGACGAGCAGGTTCATGCCGTCCACTGCGACCCTTCCAGGTGCATCCACGCGTCGCCACATGGTGAAAGGAGAAAGGTCAGCGCCCACACTGAGCCCTCCTCAAAGCTTCCTCACCTCTCCTCGTGACCACAAACACCTTTCTCCCTCTCCCATCCCTGAAGGAGGCAAGGTATCCTCTGTCGGCAAGCCTCAGCGCTAACTCCCTAGCCTTCTCCCCGAGCTCCGGCAACCCGCCAACAACCTGTCCAAGCGTGACTTGTGGAAAGTCGTGGACGAGCTGGATAACTTTCAACGAGTCCCCGGCGTCTCCTCCGAAGTCAACCTCCAGTGGCGTGCGCCCCCCTCCAGCCTCGGAAACAAGCTCCAACTCAGCTCCGGCAACACGCCTAACCCTCCCAAAAAGAACCATAACTGGATGAGGCGTGTCGCTTCTCTGCACCACGGCTTCCCCCCACTCGAGGAACCTGAGGATCTCCCTCTGGTAGAGGCGGTGCCGCCTCTCGCTCTGGACGCTGCTCTCTTCCTCCCTAAGCCCCATAAGCTCCTCTGCAAACCTCATCTCCCAGCCGTCCTCAAGCCTGTGAACTATCCTATTGCCGAGAAACTTGACGGCGTCGCCTCCCTGAGACAGTGTGGGCGCCACTGCAACAACACCCACATGCTTCTCCCTAAGTCTTCTGAACGCATCCGCTAAGAGTCTCGGGTTCTCGAAGACGTCGAGCTCAACCAGCACAGAGAACCCCTCAGCCTTGAAGCTTAGGGCTTTAGCTAGGAGCGAGGCTTGCGCCGCGGCTGCCAGCCTCGGATCTGGGAGTATGGCGACCATCGGCACCTCGGTCACCCACTTGAATTTGAGCGGGGCTTTGGGCGTCAGCTTTTCAGCCCCCGTCAACGACATAAGTGCCCCTAGCACCCTGTGCAGCTCCTCAGCCTCCCTTCTCTCAGCCGGGCTCCGAAGCTCACTTATCGACGCCTCCCTGACCTTCTCCCTCAGCTCCACTAGTGTTGGGACGCCTTCATCATAGCACATCATGAGCGCGTCCTCCAAAACACGCCTCTGCCCGTCGGTCAGCCCGAGAGCCGACTGGAGGAGCCTTGACAGGACCGTGGCGTACTCCGCCCCCCCGGCGTCCTCCGGGTCGAGGGGGTTTAGGGGAAACCCGTCGTATAGTTTGACGCTGGGAACGAGAACCTTAAAGTGGCTTAGGTCTTTACTGGTTGCGGCCAGCAGGGTCCAGCCGAGCTTCGATGCCCCCGCCATGATTCTCACGAGAGTATTCATCCTCTCCTCGATGCTTCCACCCACAATTAGAGCGCCGTCAGCCATGTTCTCCACCGTGAAGCCGAAGGCGTTGTGGGGCTCTACGTTCTCGGCCTCCACGAGCAGTCCTACAGCGAAGTCCATAGGTAGGGGTGGAGGAGTGAACTCGGCAGGCGGCCTGCTTGCAACGCCGACACGTGCAACCCCCTCAAACGTCACATACCTGCTCAGCTCCTCGCCAGTAACGTAGAACTTCCTCAACATGCCACCTCACGGGAAGCATTCACGAAGCACGTCCACAAGCCCGCCTCCCCTAAGCAGCTCCACCTTGTGATGAGGAAAGGACGCTTCGAAGAAGGCTTTAGCCTTCTCAGCCCTCTTCCTAGCTTCCTCCACGGCCTCCTCAAGTCCCCCCTCACCCCACACCCCGATGATGATGGACGTCCTCCAAGCGCCTGAAGCCCTCAGAGCAGAGCTCTTTCCACCCTTAACAACCCATCCCGGCGCCGGGCCCTGCCTTACATGGTAAAAGAAGGGTATACCCTCCAAGTAGAGCATTCTGAAGAAGCGCCTCACGTCGCCTCTCACCACGTCTGGAACAGCTGTAACCTGCAGCATACTGTAAGCCCTCCACTCCCCCCCAGCCCAGACAGCCACGGCTTCATCCCTGAAAACCATCTCGCGCCTCACAACTCCTCCTCTCACTCGTGGACGAAGCCTCCACGTGAGGTAAAACGCGGCGGCAACCATTGCAAAGCAAGCGGCGACAAGCGGGACGGGGTGAGGGGCGAGGGCCGAAGCCACGATGAAGGCTGCAACAGCTAAGGCGGCCCAGACAATTCCCCCAGTGCTTCTAAGTTTAACTCTCACAAACCCGCTCTCGTCCTCGTTCTCGCCCACCTTCAACCCTCCTGAATAGGCTAATCCTCTTCTCGAGCTCTGACGCAACCTTTTCTGCAAGCTCGCAGGTGACGGCGTAGACCGTCACATAGAGTAGGCCATCCTCCTCCTCTATCTTGACGCAGCACCCTTCACCGTAAAGATGCCCACACACCTCCCTCATTTGAGGGAAGGAGGCGGCAGCCATCCACTTTTCACCCCTCAAGACGAGCGTCCTAGCGTTCCTCTTCATCCTGCGCCTCTCAGCCTCAAACACTTTCGCCTCTCGAGGAAGAAAGACGCGCATTTATCTCTCATTCCTCCACAAGTTTTCCTTTAGCTGCTTCCTCCTCGCTTACGTCCACAAGCCCCCTGTCGGTTATGGCGAAAAATGCCGATGATGGGGGGAGCGCTGGGGCGTCCACGAGGCTTGCAACCCTCACATTGTGCTTCTTTATCGAGAGGCCAACTCTATAGGTGACCCCGTGAGCCACGACGTGCCCACCTGTTGGCGCCTCGCTCTTACCCCAAACGTCAGGCTGGGCGTGAACCTGATTCGTAACTACAACAGCCAAGTCATAGCTCAAAGCTAGCCTTAAGAGGTCGTGTATCATCCTGTTTATCAGCTGCTGCCTCAACGCAAGCGTCTCCCTACCCGTGTACTCCGCCCTGAAGTGCCCCGTGAGGCAGTCCACCACGACTAGCTTCACCATGTTCTGCTTGACGACCTCGTCCAGTTCCCTTATAGTCTCGCGGAGCGCCTCGCTGTTGACAGCGTAAGTGTAGAAAACATTGTCGCAGGCCTCGTCCATGTTCAATCCGAAACGCTCAGCGATCCGTGCTATGGCGTCATACCTCACCGTCCTCTCAGTGTCAATGTAGAGGGCTCTCCCCTCCAGCCCACCCTTCTCCTTCGGAAGCTGCACTGTGACGCAGAGCTGGTGGCAGAGCTGAGTTTTGCCAGCCCTAGCTGGGCCGTAGAACTCGGTTATGGCGCATGTTTCGACTCCACCACCCAGAACGGAATCCAGCCCCGTGAGCCCAGTGGTCACCCTTTCAATGCTCTGAAGTATGCGTTTAGCCTCTCTCCCGGGAAGAATCTGAACCAGCTTTCCACCCCTACCCTCGCCGCCGGCGACCATCCTCCTCGCCTGCTCTATAATTTTCCTAGCTGTGGCCTCACCTATCCCGGCGTCCGAGGCGAGATCCTGCGGGCTAGCGAAGGCGACGCTCTCAACAGTACTGTAGCCGGCTTCCAGAAGCTTCCTCAACGTCTCAGGCCCAACACCTTTAATCTCGCGCAGCTCCAACCTAAACCACCTCCAAAACTTCTTCACATCCAACGAAGGATTTCAACAGAGCCTGTGGCTGGGGGTTAAGCGTAGAAGGATTAAAGCGCCTCCTGACAGCCAGAGCCAGACTCCTTCTTCCGGAGGGACTGGCGAGGCGCATGGTTCTCCATCCCTCCCCGCACGGAGCAAACGACGCGGCCTCCCACCTTCCCGACATGGGGGCATAGAGGAGCCTCTCAACCTCAATCCATCCTTCAACCCGCTGGGGCTTGAAGCCCGCCCTCCTCAGAACGCCCTTAAGCCACTCTGCCTCCTCCTCAGCCACCCGAGCGACCTCGCCAAAGGAGAAGCCATTGAAAACCACGGAGAGGAAGGGCTTCCCATTTAACCGTTCCACCGTGAACGAAACGCCGCGGCTCCAAGCCTCACCAAGCAGCACGTCAACGTCACCTAAACTCTCCAGCTTAAAGAAGACAACAACGCTAAGGCGGAACCCCGTGAAGGCCGCGTACTTGTCAAGCACGGCCGCAGCGTTCAAGCTGGGGCGCCAGGCTACCAGCAGGTAACCCAGCGCTGCCACTACAAGAAGAATGAAGGGCAGCAGGGGGGCGGTGGTGGACGCGACGTTCGCCCTTATGGTCAGTGAAAGGGCGAGGCATGTGTGGCAGGCTCCGACCGCCGCGACAGCACGCTCCCTCCAAGCCCACCCAAACCTCCTAGCAACTAAAAACACCACTAAGTAGACCAAGGCGATGTACATCGGAGCCCTCAAGCTTCCATAGGCGCAGGCCTCGGTGGCCTTGAACATGAAGAAAGCGAGAAACGCCGCCAGCGGCATGATTAAGGCGAGCTTCCACAGCTTCAGGCTGCCACCTCCAACGCGTCCAGCGCCTCCCTCGGCAAGAACCTGTCCAAGGAGATGCCTTCAACTATATGTTTCCCGTCATCTTTCCTTAGGCGAACCGTGAAGTCAGAGTACCTCTCCAGTTCATTTCCCTCCCAAGGCTTTTCCTCGCCTTCCAACGTTATTGCCTCGTTGAGAAGGAGGGCGGAGACCCCTTTCTCAGCCGCCAAGCGTCTGAGTCTTAGGCACATGACGGGGAGAAGCCTGAGTTTAGCTGTCCGGGCGAGGTGCCTGAACAGCCCCGCAACAGTATCTATGACGACGAGCCGGGTTCTAGGGTTCACGAGAGACTCTATCATGTCCGAAAGATCAGCGAGGACGCAGGCTTCCGAAATTATCAGGAAGGTTACGCGTTCAACGTTTCCCCAGACACCCCTCGGAAGCCTATCAGAGACATAGATCACGTGGAACCCTTTCTCGGAGAGGCTTGAAGAAATACGTACTGCGAGGGCTGTCTTGCCGCTTCCAGCCTCACCCCAGACATGAATAACGACGCCCACGCCTACACCTCCTTGAAGACGAGCTTTCCGCCAACTCTCACCACTAGTCCCCTCTCCTCAAGCTCCTCAAGCGTCCTTCTCAGCCACTCCTCGTCGAACTCCTCGCCGAGCTTCTCCTCAGGAACAATGCCTCCAAACCTCTCGACGAACGCCTTAAGCTTACTCATCCCCCTACCCTTGATCTTCCTCTCAGGGTTCTGGGTTTTAACCATGCCAGCATTCACGCCTCCAGCTTGTAGAAGCCTCACTCTCTCGGCTGCGCCAGCGGCGTCCGCCGCCTGCTCCACGACTCTCCCCCACCCCCCACACCTCGGGCAACGCGGCCTCTTAGCCTTAGATGAGAAGTAGAGGCTGCATATGCTGCATACACACACCTTCACACCGCCCTCCACAACAGTCACCCCTCATCCCGCTTTACTTCTCCCTGAAGCCTCGTCCTCAACTGCCTCGCCGCCGCCATGGCGTCCACCGCCCCCTCAATCCTTGCAACCTCCTCCACGCAGTATAGCATCCATGGAAGATCTCCTTCGCCGCTGCTGCCAGCTTCCCTTAAAGCTTCAACAGCAAGCGATTTAACCTCTTCGACCCCCCTGCATTTTCCGACGAGCCTTCTTAGAAGAAGGGCTGCCTCACATGTGAGGTAGAGCTTCACAGCAACGGCTCCGAAGACCGTTAAGGCGTAACGACCATCAACACGCTCAAGGAAACCTTGTGAAACCAGCCTCTCAACCACCACCCTGAGAGGATTATTCAGGAAAAGACCTGCCTCTGCTGACGTCGCCCTAACATGGGGGCATGGCTGAGGCATATTGCAAGTGCACGTCATCCTCACAGGTTCAAGCTCGACGCGGCACCTGTGAGACTTGAAGAATCCCTCAACCCACCCGTCGCCGGAGGTAACCCTCAGCGGCTTAACCTTCAATTCCCCCTCCTCGCCCCGCTGCTGCATCCACCAGAGCGTCCCCTCCAAGAAC
>Ga0105158_1000113_pt1 | contig 36006 bp, 37 predicted proteins | sample LHCtaG_FD_81567 | JGI IMG/M metagenome (GOLD analysis project Ga0105158, IMG submission 81567) | Hot spring microbial communities from Little Hot Creek, USA to study Microbial Dark Matter (Phase II) - LHC4sed_matched | ecosystem: Environmental > Aquatic > Thermal springs > Hot (42-90C) >...
AAAGGCATAAGGGGCAAAGGGCGCAACGGCGCTAAAGCAAGCGCCATGATAAACAACTTCTGGGGCTTCAACTACATAATCAAAAGGTTCAGGGAGAAAGCACAAGAATACGGCATAAAAGTGGAGGAAAAAAGCGAATACGGAACATCAAGCGAATGCCCATTCTGCCACTCCAGAGGGGTGAGAAGACATAGAGGGCTGTTCTATTGCGGAAAATGTAACGTGGCGGCGGATGTTGTTGGAGCGCTGAACATGGCGAGAAATGATGGAACCATAATCCCAAGCCCCACTCGAGGGTGGGGATAGCGGGGTGGTGGCACACCCCCTGCTTCTAAGGTAGAATGAGGTGGGAGCCTAAAAAGGGCAGTGAACAACCAACCAATGAACATCCTTAGAAGCAGGATTCTCCCGGCTTCAGCCGTGGTGAGCGTCAAAATTCTGGACTAAAAATCCTTAATAAGGATTATATGTTATCTAATTGATTTTTCTTTATAGTGTTTGATGTAGTGAGAGGTGTATGGTGTAGGTGATTATTGGCGTTATAGGCGGCGGGGTAATAGGTGAGGCTATCGCGAGGAGTTTGGCTTCAAGCGGATACGATGTTGTTGTCTCAGAGAAAAGAGCTGGGCGAGTACGGGAGCTTAAAGATATGGGTCTGAATGTAATCATGGATAATAGGGCGGCTGTTAAACAGGCGGATATAGCCATACTTTGCGTTAAACCGAAAGATGTTGAAAATGTTCTTAGCGAAGTTTATGAAGAAGTAAGAGGTAAAATTTTGATATCTGTCGCAGCAGCCGTACCCATAAGTTTCCTTAAAAAGCTGGCTCCGCATGCCAAGATAGTTAGAGCTATGCCGAATCTCGCGATAATCGTCCGCGAATCGTTTACAGCCTATTCGGTGGATGCTGAGATAAGCCAGGAGGATCTGAAAGTCGTCGTCGAAATTCTGAGTGCTTTTGGAAGAGCTGAGAGGGTTGAAGAGACCTACATGGATGCTATAACTGCCTTAAGCGGCTGTGCACCGGCTTATGTGGCGCTTATAGCCGAAGCCATGATGTATGCCGGTTTAGGAGTTGGCTTAGAGAGAGACTTGGCCTTGAGAATAGCTGCCCAAGCAATGATCGGCACCGGAAAACTAATTCTTGAAGGCGGGAAGGCGCCTCATCAAATATGTGCAATGGTTACAACTCCAGGAGGTGTTACAATAGAGGGATTATTTGAACTTGAAGGCTTTCCAATAAGGCACGCTTTCATGAAGGCTATTAAGGCAGCGGCCGAGAAATCGCGTAAAATATCATCGCTATTTACTGGAGAGCAGGCTAAGACGTAACTTTATCTGTCTTCGCCAGATCTCTCAGCCTCTCAACTCCCTTTATCTCCTTTATGTAGGCGGCAACTCTCTTGGGTAGAAGCTCCTCCCAGTTTAAGCCTAGAATCATTCGCCGCCTGATCTCTGTTGCGGAGCATACGTCTCTTTTAAAGAATGGTATCGATTCAACTCTGAAACCGCTCTCTATAAATAGGCGCCTAGTCAACGGCTCATTAGAGTATACTACATCGAATTTAGGTACATGTGAGCATACATGTGAAACCCAGAGGCTGTGAATGTCAAGGTCTATTACTGGAATAATATAGTATCTATTTGGGTCAACGTTTATTTCATTCAATGCAAGCCTAATCATGTAAATCCTCTCGCCTGCCGTGAATGGGTTCTCGATAGTATGGCTTTCCTGGGAGCTGCCGACGACGATTATCAACTCCCTAGCGTTGCTGAGGATATACCTTACTGCTTCAAGGTGGCCTAAATGAAAGGGTTGAAATCGTCCAACATATAATGCGCGCAAAAACTTCATATCGCTGCACCTGCCGCTTACCTCCAAATCATTCCGCCTCCCTCCGCCAAAAACTATTAACGCCGGGTTAATTTAATTATTGTGTTAAACTATGGATTGTAGGCATGATGCAGACGGCATAAAGAGCAAGGAGGATTTAATTAGGCATTTATCTGGGATGACTGAGTTTGAGAAGGCGGTTTTATTGGCGGTTTTTGAGATACCGAGGGGGAAGGTTAGCACGTATAAACGTATAGCTGAAAAAATTGGGCGGCCAAGTGCATATAGGGCTGTTGGAAATGCGCTGCATAAAAATCCATTAGCGCCAACTATTCCCTGCCATAGAGTTGTTAGGTCGGATGGCCGTATAGTCGGTGAAACCGAGGCTGAGGTGGCTGAGAGAAGAAGGCTATTGGTGGAGGAAGGGGTTCCAATAGATAACTTTAGAGTCAAATTGAATATAGAAATGCTTTATTAAATGCTTAAATTTTTAGCTCGGAAAAAGTTTATAATGGCGAAAGTATTTTGTCTTAATGCAAAATTAAATAGCGAAGCTGTTTGTGGGGAAAGCGGAAGGGGTGCTGTAATTGAATAATCAATTCCAGTATTTAGCGATACCGGGTGCGACTACAGTTGGCATAGTCTGCTCCGACGGCGTTGTACTTGCCTCGGAGAAGAGGGTGTCCTATGGAAACTTTGTTTTGAGCCGCTCCGGCAAGAAAGTTTTTAAGGTAGCTGATCATATAGGCGCTGCATGCGCTGGTTTAGTTTCAGATATGCAGATATTGATGCGTGAAATTGGAGTTTACGCCGCTCTCTTTAAGATTGAGACTGGGCGCCCAATAAGCGTTAAAGCAGCTGCGAAGGTTATGTCCAATCTACTATTTAGTAGTAGGCTGATCCCATATATAACTGAGACAATAATCGGGGGGATCGACGATGAAGGCCCCTCACTCTATGTACTTGACCTACTAGGTTCAACGATCTTAGATAGATATGCCGCTGTTGGCTCCGGAGCAGAGATAGCGATAGGCGTCCTTGAAGGCGAATATAGAGATGGAATAACCGTTGAAGAGGGGAGAGAACTGGCAATTAAGGCGATAAAATCTGCGATAAGCCGCGATGCCATGAGCGGTGATGGAATAGACATTCTAATGATAACTAGGAATGGAATCAAGGAGGAATCAATCAAATTCTAGCAGCCTCGGCTAAAGCTTTAATCTATGCTTAAGACTACAATCTATTGTTGGTGGTCAAATGAAGTTTAATTTAAGCGATGAAGAAGGCGTCTTTTTAGTTAAGCTCGCCAGAAGAGCCGTCGAAGAGAATCTGAGAGATGGCAAGATAATCAGTCCACCTGAGAATGTCTCATCAAACCTTCTTGAGAAGAGAGGTGTTTTCGTAACAATAAACAGTGTAATTGGCGGAGAGAGGGGCCTTAGAGGCTGCATAGGTTTTCCATATCCAGTTTACCCCCTCGTCAGAGCGGTTATTGAAGCAGCTGTAGAGTCGGCTACTAGAGACCCACGCTTTCCATCAATGACTCTACAGGAACTTGGCCAAGTTGTGTTTGAGGTAAGCGTCTTGACTGAACCAGAGCTGATAAAAGTTGATTCGCCGAGAGAATATCCGTCGAAGATAAAGATCGGTGAGGATGGACTGATAGTTGAGAGGGGATTCTATAAAGGCTTATTGCTCCCACAGGTTCCCGTTGAGTGGGGCTGGGACGAGGAGGAATTTCTATGCCAATGTTGCCTAAAGGCTGGGATGCCGCCTGACTGCTGGCTTTTAAAAGGAACTAAAATATACAAGTTTCAAGCAATAGTCTTCGAGGAAACAAGTCCAAATGGCTCAGTAGTAAGAAAGACGCTTAAAAGAGGCTGAAGCAAATAGCGTCATCTAGATTATAAATCGGCAGTTAACTTTGTAGCTCCATCCTCAGTTATTAGAAATGTGTCTTCTACGCGTACCCCCCCAAATCCAGGAATATATATGCCCGGCTCAATAGTTATGATGTTCCCCGCGAGGAGGACGTCTTCGCTTGTCGGTCCTACCTTCGGGGGCTCGTGTACATCTAATCCCACACCATGGCCTAGGCTGTGAACAAAGTATTCACCGTATCCTCTCTCAGCAATGACTTTTCTAGCGGCTCCATCAACTTCCCGCGCCTTGACGTTATGCTTCACGTTCTTCACAGCCGCTTTCTGAGCCTCTTTAACAGTCTCTTGCATATGCTTCTGTCTCCAGGATGGTTCACCAACCACTATTGTTCTTGTCATGTCAGCGCAGTAACCGCGGTGCTTAGCCCCGATATCGATTACTACGAATTCTCCCCCTCTAATAACTCGTTCACCTGAACCGCCATGAGGGTAGGCTGAGTCAGATCCACTGCATACTATCGTGTCGAAGGCGGTTCCGCTTGAACCCATTCTACGCATTTCATACTCTATTTCAGCAGCAATCTCCCACTCTCCTAAACCGGGCCTTATAATTTCGAGGCCCCTCTTCATTCCGAGGCTCGTTAATTCAGCAGCCCTCTTTATAAGTGTTAATTCGTCGTCATCCTTCACTTTTCTTAGAGACCATATTACGTCATCTAAAGGGTTCATCTTAACCTCCTTAAGGGCATCCTTCATCCTGAGATATTCAGCCGCACTTAGCCTATCAAAGCCTAGAGATTTGAAGCCATGGCCTTTAATTTCGCTAAGAATTTTTACATCTGCCCTCTCACCCACTTTTATCAACTCGACCGAAGCATTTTTAACGGTATTTTTAGCTGCCTCATAGTTTACGGAGTGAACAAATAACGTATTCTCTCCGTCAGATGGTACTAAAAGCCTGAAGCCCCCTAGAAACTCGGTGAAATAGTAAATGTTCTTCTCATCGGCTATTAAGATTGCGTCAGAATTTCTCTTAACTAAGCTTTCCTTTAGTCTTTTCACGCGTTCTGAACTCGTCAAGGATGAACCTCCATCGCCGGCTCAATTTATATTGTCCCTCTACTAATATATTGATTGCGAAGGGATATGAGGGATTTAGAGATAGCTAAGCGGGCTTTGAGGGGTAAAGAGCTGTCGTTGGTGGTTGTTAAGCGCGGGAGAATTATCTTCGAGTCTAATCTTAAAGGTTTATCCGGGCTTATTCTGGCCATAGATACCTTAGGCTTAAACCTCCACTATTCATCTGTTGCAGACAAAGTGGTTGGTAAGGCCGCCGCTTTACTCTTAGCGTATTCACATATCGGCGAGGCCTATGCAGAGGTTATAAGCAAAGATGGTTTAGAAACCTTAGATGAATACGGCATAAGAGTTGAATATTCAAGCTTAATTCCAAGGATACTCAATAGGCGGGGAGACGACATCTGCCCCTTTGAAAAATTGTCGCAGAATTTATCCTCTCCTGAGGAAGCATATAAAATATTGAAGGCTCATGTGAAATGATATCTAGGGGCGTCATAGTATTTGGTTCTCACGTGGAGCGGCTTCAAGCGAGGCATGCATTTATCTTAAACTTTAAAGCAATTTTGACTCCCTATTCTTAGTAGCGGGCGCATGTTCCTAGGCGTTGAGGGGCAAAGTTTCAAATAAGCGTCATCTTTTTTTGTAATGCATTTGTCCCTTGAATCGGATTAAATCTTATATATGTATGTTTGCAGTAAATAATTAGTTGGGGGTTTGCTTTGGTTCTAGGCGGCTATATGGGTAAGATTCTGAGAGTTGATTTAACCGCCGGGACGCTTAGAATCGAGTCGATCTCAGAGGACGTTGCTAAGAAATATCTTGGCGGTAAGGGATATGCCGTTTTCCTCCTGTATAAATACTTGAAGGAGTATGAGTCTAAGGGTATTTCTCCCACAGATATAAATCCCCTCGGGCCGGAAAACGTTTTAATATTTGCTACTGGTCCAGGGACAGGTGTGCCGGGCTTTCCATGCTCCGGCAGGTACCATGTTATGGCTTTGAGATCCCCTCTGACAGGTTCTGTCGGCAGTGCTAATTCAGGTGGCGAGTGGGGGCCATTTCTGAAGTTTTCAGGATATGATATGGTTGTCATCGAGGGAGCATCCGAATATCCAGTCTATTTATCAATTGTCGATGGCGTGGCCGAATTGAGAAGCGCAGGTGATCTCTGGGGTAAAAATGTTTTTGACACTTGTAGGATATTGTCTAAAAAGGTTGGTGAAAAGAATATAAGCGTAGCCTGTATTGGACCGGCCGGCGAGAATCTTGTTCGCATGGCATGCATAATGAATGATGAGCATAGAGCTGCTGGAAGAACTGGTTTAGGCGCAGTTATGGGCTCAAAGAAGCTTAAAGCAATTGTTGTCTCAGGTAGAAAAGAGGTTCCAGTAGCCGATTCAGAAAGATTCAGGGAGGTTTCGAGGAGATGTTTAGAAACTATGAGGAAAAACAGCGTTACCGGCGAGGGGCTGCCAACGTATGGAACATCAATATTGATTAATGTTATTAACACTGCTGGCGGCCTACCGTATAAAAACTGGCAGACCGGCGTAAACCCGCATGCTGAAAAGATAAGTGGGGAAACGCTGGCCGAAACATATTTAACTGATAGAAGAGCTTGTTGGGGCTGCATAATAGGCTGCGGGAGAGTGACAAGCGTACCTTCCGGGCCATTCCAGATACTTGGAACCGAGGGGCCGGAGTACGAGTCAATATGGGCTTTAGGCAGCTCAACAGGTGTTAAAGATTTAGATGCCGTAGTTAAGGCTAACCATTACTGCGATGAGTTTGGAATCGATCCAATAAGCATGGGTTCAACGATAGCGGCTGCAATGGAACTATATGAGAGGGGCTATATACCAAAGGAGGACCTGCAAGGCTTAGATCTAAGATTTGGGAATTCTGTAGCACTCGTTGAGGCGATTTGGAGAACAGCATATAAAGCTGGATTTGGCAAGTATCTGGCTCTTGGATCAAGGAAACTATGTGAAATTTATGGGCACCCTGAGCTATCAATGAGCGTTAAAGGTCTCGAGATGCCAGCTTATGATCCAAGAGCCATGAAAGGTATTGGTTTAAACTATGCCACGGCAAATAGGGGTGGATGCCACGTAAGCGGATACACTGTTTCAGCTGAGATTCTGGGGATTCCGGAGAAGATAGATCCCTTAACTCCTGAGGGCAAGGCAAAGTGGGCTAAGCTCTTCCAAGACTTTACATGCATCGTCAACTCAACAGTTAATTGCCTATTTTCAACATTTGCCCTGGGGGTTAAAGATTATTCGGATCTTCTCTCAGCGGTCACCGGCTGGAATCTAACTGAAGAGGAATTGTTAAGAATCGGAGAAAGAATTTACAACCTTGAGAGGGTAATAATTAATAGATTTGGCTTTGATGGAAAGGACGATACGCTTCCTAAGCGCCTGCTTGAAGAACCTATGCCTGAGGGGCCGGCTAAGGGGCATATTGTCGAGTTGGAGAAGATGAAGGAAGAATACTATAGGCTTAGAGGATGGGTTAACGGTGTACCAGCACCCGAAAAATTGAAGGAACTCGAAATAGAGCTTTAGGAGACAAGGCTTTCAAAAATAACCTCACCCTTTTTATTTTCCTTCCTACAGATTTTTCTTTAGTGAGATGTGATGACCGGCGTATCGGTTAAAGTAATGCTCTTCGCATCCTTTAGAAGGAAGTATGGTGTGAAAGAGGTATCTCTTGAATGCGATGGCACAATAAGAGGGTTAATTGAGAGCGCATCGAAGGCTTTAGGAGAGAGTTTCATTGACGATGTGTATGATAGGCAGAACGATAAGGTTAGAGACGACTTAATCTTCGCCGTAAATGGTAGGAACATTAAGGATTTAAAGGGAGATGTCAAGTTGAATGACCAAGATGTGGTGGCAATCTTCCCACCGCTGGCAGGGGGCTCTGAGAAATAAGCAATGGATAGCGATGAGCATCCAGAGGCACTGCAAATTGAGGTAACTAATAGATGCAACTTTAACTGTCGAATGTGTATAAGACGCGTCTGGGATGCTAGATCCGCCGACTTAAATCTAGCTTTATATAAGAGGATCGCTGCATCCACCTTTCCACGCCTCAAAAAACTTATACTCTACGGATTCGGAGAACCCCTCCTCAACTCAAGCCTCCTTGATATGCTTAAAATTGCAATAGAGAATCTGCCTAAGGATAGTGAGATACTTATAAGTACAAATGGTTCCCTTCTAAGCCCAAAGCTATCTGAAAAACTGCTGAAGTATGGTGTAAACAATATATCGCTTTCAATTGACACAAACGACCTCGTTAAACTCAGATACATTAGGGAGGGTTCGGAGCCGAAATCACTTATAAAAAACTTTCAGTATTTGGCTAAAATTAGGTCTAAGAAAGCTTCCTTTAAGCTGGGTTTAGAGGCCGTTTTGATGAAAACTAATCTCTTGGATATCCCGAGCCTTATTGAGGAAGCCGCATATCGAGGCGTCGATTATATTCTTGTCTCACACGCTGTACCGTACACCGAAGAAATATTTCAAGAAACTGCATATTTAACGCTAAGTGGGGGGATTCTTGAGATGGCTGAGGCAGTTATGGGTTACGGACGGAGATTAATGCTTGAAGCCGTATATGAGGCCCTTAACTATATCTATGGCGTCAACACTAAGCTCAAGGCATCAAAAATTATTGAAGACCTTTGGCATAAGGCTGGGAAAAGCGGATACTGGATTAATCTTCCGCTGCTCTTTGAGTCCGTGGACAAGGTTACTTTATCTAAAGAGGTAGAAAAAGTCTTTAGCTTGAGTCGGAAAATAGCGTTGGAGCATGGCGTGAACCTCATTCTTCCAAGTATTTACCCAGATGCAAGAAGCAGGAAATGTCCTTACGTTGACAGAAATACAATCTTCGTTAGGTCGGATGGCGCGCTTTCTCCATGCATGGAGTTCGCCTATAGACATATAGTCTACGTGAATGCACACGCTAAAAATATAGAGCCAATAATTTTTGGTTTTTTAAGTGAAGAGAGTGTTGGAGAAATATGGAGTAAAGAGGAGTACAGTGTTTTTAGAGATGTTAGGCGAAGAATGCCTGAGAATATACCTTGGTGCGGTGACTGCCCTTATTCCTCCGCCAAATGCTTCTTTACGCAAACTAATGAAATGGACTGTTACCTTAACAAGCCCGGATGCAGCGAATGCCTCTACAGCGTAAATATATCTCAGTGCAACATATAGTGAATATAGGGCTGTGTGAATAGCGGTGGGATGCTGTTGAAGAGTAATGGTCTGATTTCTAGGGATGGCGCCGCCCTGATAATAATTGATGTTCAAGAGAAGCTTTTCCCATTAATTTCGGATGGAGAGAGGGTCCTCAATAATTTATATAAGCTAATTCAGTTTGCTAGGATAATCAATATGCCAATAATCTTAACCGAGCAGTATCCTAAAGGCTTGGGGCCAACGATTCCCGAAATTAAGAAGATTCTTCTAGACGTACAGCCAATAGAGAAGGTTGAGTTCAGCTGCTTCGGCTCAGAGAAATTTAGGAAGGCCGTTAGGGGGCTTAGCGTGGAGACGCTGATAATAGCTGGGATAGAAGCTCACATATGCGTCGTGCAGACAGCTATAGAGGGCGTTAAAGAGGGCTATAGGGTCTGCGTTGTCAGCGATGCGACGTCCTCGAGAAATCCGGAGGACAAAGAAATTGCGCTTGAAAGGTTAAGGGAGAATGGCGTTACAGTAGCTTCAACGGAGATGCTTATCTATGAGCTTCTAAAAAGGGCTGGGACCCAGGAGTTTAGAGAAGCACTAAAGCTAATAAAATCTTGATTAGGCATTAGCACCGTTGACCCCAATGCCCAGTGAACCCGCCCTGGAGGTAGCGGCGCTGCCAATGGAGGAGTGGATGAGGGGGAAGACCTTGATGCAACATGAGCGATCATAAAGCGATTGGAATGAACGTCAATGGTCAAACAGAGATGAGAACAATTATAAGAGTGTACCGCAATTCTTCTTTTAATGTTGGAATTGGAGATTTAGGGCGGGATGGTTAAAGGTATACTGAGGGGGATAATATATGGTGCATCTGCACTTTTACTATTTCTTGGCGCAGTCTTCATGATGTCGTTTAACCTCGGGCTAACTTACTTCTTAGTTGGAGTTATATTCACGTCGACAGCCATAATATTGCTGGTGCTTGCTAGAGAGAAGAAACCTGTAGAAATCAAGCGGACAATATCGGTAAGCGGCCCAATAAAGGTTAAAGAAGCGCGATGCCCGGTTTGCGGCGCCATCATAGACGTAACTAAAGTTAGGGTTGTTGCTGGGAAACCAATAGTCACATGCAGCTACTGCGGAAACAGTTTCGAGTTGACAGAGGAACCACTATGGTGACGGCTAATAATATAGAAGTAAATGGGCGGATTTTCAAGATCTGTACAATTATAATCCTATTGTTCATTTCGTCGGCAAACATCCTTCTATTGTGCAGCGCCCAAGTTGCATATAGCGTTGATAAAGAATGGGTTCAAATATGGATAAACAAGGACGGCTCAGTAGACGTACTCTACAATATAACAATCACGTATACCTCTGGGAGACCTGAAGGCGTAGTCACGGTAGGAATGCCGAAAAAGAATTTTCAAGTCCACTATGTTCGCGACGTTAGTGGTGAAGGCCTCGCCTATCAGACTGTTTCATATGGGAACTTTTACGGCGTAGACGTGAAGCTCGGCAGCCCAGTCTCCTTAAACAAGCCCTACACGATAATAATCTACGCGTCTGCCCCCGAGATGATATGCGAGGACGAAGTTAACCCCGGCAATGTTGGGCTAAAATTCTACCCATCAACATTCGATAACGCTGAGGGAAAAATAGGCAGCGTCAGGGTTGCCATAGTTCTGCCGGAGGGGGTTAAGGAAAATGAGGTGAAATATTTGGCTGGGCGGATTTTTAATGGAGTTTACAATAATGCCGAGGGTTTACTCGTAGTTTATTGGGAGGAAAGCGACTGGCTGCCAAACGAAGAGTTTTGGGTTGGCGTCTCCTTCCCAAAGAAGTATGTTAACATAGGCCCTGACATTTGGTATTACATTATAATTGGAGCTTCAATCTCAGCCTTCATAATCGCTATAGCTGCTGTCGTCGTCACATTTAGGGGATTAAAGAAGGCTAGATATGAGAAGCCAAAAGTAGCCATTGAAGCTCTGGGTCCAGCCCGTGGACTAACAGCTGTTGAGGCAGCTGTTCTCCTAGACTTGAAGCCCATTAAAGTTCTAACAATGATCCTCTTCAGCCTCCTCTTTAAACGTGCAGTTGAGGTAATCTCCACCGAGCCAGTTATTAGGCTTAGGAGGCTCCGCCGCGATGGTGCTGAAGCATCCAGCCTCAGATACTATGAAATCGACTTTCTCTGGGCGATAAGGCCTGAGGGAAGCCTAGACGAGGTAGCTCTCGCAAGGCTATACCTAAACCTTAAGGATACAGTGAACCTCAAAATTAAGGGTTTCTCAAGAATTGATACAGTAAACTATTATAGAGATATTGTTAACAGGGCTTGGCAGCAAGTCATGCAGGCTAATACACCCGAGCTTAAATGCAACGCGCTTGAAGAGAACATAGAGTGGCTATTAGCCGACGAAAGATTTGAAGAGAGGCTGAGAATAGCTTTTCCACCCGACATAATAATCTATCCCAAGTTGGGATGGTGGTGGTATTGGGGTTGGCCGCGCGGTCAGCCCCCAGCTGGTAGAGGAGAGGTTAAGCCAGCGCCAATATCAGGTCAAGAGTTCGCAAACAACATAGTTTTAGCAATGCAGAGAGCTGCAAACAATATTGTTTCAAACGTGCAGGAGTTTGCGAATCGCTTGGTTCCAGCTCAAAGAGTTGCTCAGAGACCGCTTAGGTATCCTAGCTGTGTATGCGCATGCGCTAGCTGCGCATGCGCATGTGCATGTGTGAGCTGTGCTTGTGCATGCGCCCATGGAGGTGCCCGATAATATTATGGTTAAAATCAGCCTTAGAGGGCTTTTTCCCAGAAACATTAGGCTGCCGCTATATCACCTGAGGGTTCATGATAGAGTTCACGGGGGTTTGAGGCTTCACTTAAGGCTTGAGAAGGATGGAAGTGGCGTGCTGATCGTTAATGCGTCAAGGGTTATATTCCTAAATAGAACTGCGGCGGAATATGTTTCCTCATATATTAGGGGGGACAGCGAGGAGGAAACTGTGAGAAAAATTGTTAAGCGATACGATGTTGACGTTGAGACTGCCCGCAAAGACTACCGCGAAATCCTTTACATAATAAATACGTTTGTAAACACGCCAGACGTTTGCCCAGTTTCATACTTAGGCGTTGAGAAGGTGGAGCCGTTCCAAAAGGAGCTGAGCGCGCCATACCGCATGGACTTAGCCATTACATATAGATGTGACAATAAGTGCATCCACTGCTATGCGGGTGGGCCGAGAGAGACTAAAGAGCTGACAAAAAAGGAGTGGTTTAAGATTATGGATAAAATCTTCCATCTTGGGGTTCCACACATAGTTTTCACTGGAGGCGAGCCAACGTTAAGAGATGATTTACCAGAGCTAATAGCGTATGCTGAAGGGGTTGGGCTTATATGCGGGTTAGTCACCAATGGACGTAGACTTAAAAGTAAGGAATACCTCCAATCTCTGGTCAACGCTGGCTTAGACCACATTCAAATAACCCTTGAATCGCATGACCCCGAAATCCATGATGAAATCACCGGCGCCGCCGGAAGCTGGAGCGAGACCGTCGAGGGCTTAAAGAACGCTATTGAATCCCCCATCTACACCATAACCAATACAACACTCAACAGATATAATGTTGATAGCATACTGGAAACCGTAGATTTTATACATAGCCTTGGGCTGAGGCAATTCGCGTGCAATGGCATAATATATTCTGGGAGGGCCTCTCAGCCAGAAGTAGTTAGAGAGTTCGCTATAGGGGAGTCGGAGCTTGAACCCATACTCATCAAAATCAGGGATCGCGCACGTGATCTTGGCATGGAGTTCATATGGTATACGCCGACAGAATATTGCATTCTGAACCCGCTTAAACTTGATTTAGGAATAAAATCATGCAGCGCATGTCGCATAGGAATGTGTATAGAGCCTGATGGAACAGTTATACCTTGCCAAAGCTACTTTACGCCTCTAGGAAACTTTCTTAAAGATGACTGGAGGAAAATTTGGCAGCATCCAATATGCCTAGAAATTAGGAGTAGAAAATATGTTCCCGAGAAATGCCTTGAATGTCCAATGCTGAATGTATGTGGCGGAGGATGCCCGCTAAAAATCAAATATGAGACCTATATATGTAGCGGCAATTAAGGGATTATTCAAGCTTTATTCCATAACTGGAACCTTAGAAGCAGGAATCTCCCGGATTCAGCCGTGGAGCGCGTCAAACAAATCGCTGTCATGCCACGCTGTTATGCCATTCTCCCTCTGGATCCTTTAATCTCTGACGTTAGATTTCGCCGCCTAATCAACGTTTTTAAATCAGCCATTTCTAGAATCCTCACTTTGCTGTCAACTTCAATTCATCGCCCAATAAATCGCTGAGAGGCAATAAATTAGAGTTGCTTTTGGCTTAGAAGGAGAATTGCCTGCGCTAAGTCGCCTCCAGTTTGTTCAAGCGCCGCTCTAGCTTCCTCTAGACTCACGTTCGCTTGCTGTGCAACTAGATGGACGTCCTCATCTGGAATTGTAATCTTCCTTTCAGATGGCTTCTCACGAATTTTTCCACCTGATATTTGAAATATCTTCTGCCCTTGAACTTCTAGAACGGCCACATCTGGCCTCTCAATAATTATCTCCCTGTCTTTAGCCCTTAATATTGCCTCTTCAACTTCTATTGAGCTCATGCTTAAGCCCATGCGCTGCATCATTCTTCTAGCTTCTCTAGGACTTATCTTGCGCACTTCACGTAAACCTCCCTTAACAGCCTATTATAGAAATTGCTGTTTCCCCTTTTTAGTCTTCTCTTCTCCCCCTGCGGACTTTAACAGCTATGCCCCTCCTAAAAGCCTTCATTTCGGCGCCAGAGAGCACGGCTCTGCCAACCGCTATAACGTTCCCCTCTTGATCTATAACTATGACTTCATCGCCTGGATGTATATTTTCATCTGACTCAATTACATATTTAGCAAATACGTCTCCTCCCCCTTCAACAAAGGGCGCTGAATCATCGCTGATCTTAACCCATAAACACCTTGTCTTCATTAATATCCTTCTCGCCCCCTCTATGGTTAATGCGAAAAGCCCTGTTATGGGGTTTAACGTGGCTAAAAGTTTTCCATCTAGATAAATATATCTTATTCTGCCGGTCCTTTTGGAAAACGATATTTCCACGTTATCTGGAAAAAGTACCTCACCTACACCCTTGCCAAATTGATAGTCAGCTATCTTTCTAATTCGTTCCAAGTGGGATCTTCCCTTAAACATGAGGCTCTCTTCCAGTAAACTTTGGCATCAAGGACTTTTAAATAAATTCATACAAAGTGAGGATTGAAGGGACATCAATATTTAAGTCTATGCATAGAAATAATATATGTAGACTTACAGGTGTTGCCAGCTTGCAATGCGAAGTTTGCGGTCGGGAAATAATTGGGAAACCGCATAGAGTTATCATTGAAGGAGCAAAAGTTATTACATGTGCGGAATGCGCGAAGCTAGGATCCGACTACTGGACGCCTGATGCTGAGGCTCAAAAGGCGAAAAAGACTGCAGTAAGGCCATTGAGGCATGTGAGGCCGCCTATAAAGGATAAAGTTTTGCCGCAATCAGCGCCGCCATTAGAGGGCTTCGAGATAGTTGAGGGTTTTGGCCAGGTAATTAGAAGAGCTAGGGAGAAAATGGGTTTAACGCCGGAAGACTTGGGTAAAAGGATAGGTGAGAAAGAGTCCGTTATAAAGAAGATAGAGAATGAAAAAATTATGCCTGATGCCAGATTGGCAACTAAACTTGAACATGCATTGAAAATTAAGCTGCTGGTCAAGCCTTCAGAAGTAGATTTAGATAGCTCGGCAGTTAAGACTCTGAGACATGAGAGAAATGTTACTCTAGGCGAAGTAGTCCGGTTAAAGGATGGTAAGAGAGGAGGGGAAGAGTTAGAACGAGAGCAATAATAGTTTACCGCAGAGACCCATTTGAAAAATCCTGTATGGATGAACTTGAAAGTCTAGCGGAGGCTGCAGGCTACGAGGTTGTTTGCTCGCTTGAACATGTTAGGCCGCCTCATCCACGCTATCATATAGGTCCAGGGAAGGTTAAAGAACTGGCGCAGATGGTTAAAGACCTCAAGGCTGAAAAGGTGATTTTTGGAAATGACCTGAAGATTGTTCAGATATATAATATTGCAAAGATAACTGGAGTAGAAGTTATTGACCGTTTTCAGCTAATTCTAGAGATATTTGTTAGGAGGGCCTCTACAAAAGAGGCTAAATTGCAGATTGAATTGGCGAGACTACAGTATGAATTGGCTAACGCTAAGGAGAAAGTTAGGCTTGCCAAAATGGGGGAGCAGCCGGGCTTTCACGGCTTAGGCAAATATGAAGCCGATGTCTACTATGAGGCTGTTAAGAGGCAAATCCATAAGATTCAAGAAAAACTTAGGGAAATTAGGAGAATGAGGGGGATGCATCGAGCCCGAAGGGCTGAGATGGGCTTTCCATCAATTTCATTAGCCGGATACACAAATTCCGGTAAGAGCACGCTTTTCAGAGCTTTAACAAATGAGGATGTTTTAATAGCGCCAGATGTTTTTACAACTCTCTCGACGACAACTAGGGTTATAGAGGTCTTAGGGGAAAAGGTCTTTATAACGGATACAGTTGGCTTTATAGACCGTTTACCAGTAACTTTAATAGAAGCTTTCTACTCAACTTTGGAAGAAACCATCTTCTCAGACTTAATTCTCCTTGTAGTAGATGTAAGCGATTCAATAAGTGAAATCCTAAGAAAACTCTCCGCCTCCCTTGAAATTTTAAGGAGGATGGAAGCCACTGGAATACCCTTAATAGTGGCGCTAAACAAGATTGATCTGCTGGGTCAAAAAGAGTTAGAGGAGAGGGTTGAATATTTAAGCAGGTTATACCCAAATTTAAAGTTTATTCCCATCTCTGCGCTCTGCGGAACCAACCTGGACCTTCTTAAAATGGAGATTGCGGAGGTACTGAGGAGATACGAAGTTTTGTCCTTCACAGCGCCGCTGAGTCAAGAATTATTCCCGCTTCTTTCCTGGATTTTTGAAAACTCAAAGGTACATAAGGTTACATATAACAGTTCTTCCCTAGAAGTCCACTTAAGCGCGCCGCCGAACATAGTGGATAAAATTAAGAGCCGCGTTGAGGAGCTGGGCGGTAAAATTGAGTATATGTAGTGAATGGAAGGTACTTGTTCTTAGACTTGGACATAGGCCGGAAAGAGATAAGCGTATCACAACACATGTTTTTCTCGTTGCAAGGGCATTTGGAGCTCATGGAGCATTTTATAGTGGTCAGAGAGACGAGAAGGTTGAAGAAAGCGTTAAGAAGGTAGTTGAGTCCTGGGGAGGGCCATTCAGCGTAGAATACATTGATAACTGGATTGATAAAATTAAGGAATGGCGTAAAATTGGTGGCGAAGTGATACATTTAACAATGTATGGCCTTCCCATCAACGAAGTTATTCAGCAGATAAGGGAATCAAAAAGAGATAAGCTTATAGTTGTTGGAGGAGAAAAGGTTCCAAACATAGTTTACGAGCTAGCTGATTGGAATGTTTCAATAACGTCTCAGCCGCATTCAGAGGTTGGGGCATTAAGCGTTTTTCTCCATATTCTTTATATGGGGAGCGAACTTAAAAAAGAATTCAAAGACGCTAGGATCAAAATTATTCCGCAGGCTAAAGGCAAAAAAGTCGTGAAGATCTCCCCTTAAAGAATTATTTCTTCAGGTATTTAACGGAGTCTTCCGATTAATTTAAGTTCTTTTATGCTAATAATATTAATGGTTGTTTAGCAGTTATCTGAGTGCGGTCAATATGCCTGCAGTAAGCCATGAAGCCTTAATTAAAGTTGTGCGCACTCTTAGTGGAGAAGACGCTGTTAAGGTAGTTGAGGTTCTCAGCCAGGCTAATGAAATGACTGAAGAGGAAATAGTGTCTAAGACCGGGATCAAACTCAACGATGTTCGGAAGATTCTCTATAGACTTTACGAGCACTCAATAGTTGGGTTGAGAAGAATTAGAGATAAGGATACCGGCTGGTTCATATTTTATTGGAGGGTTCAGACAGATCAAGTTGAGGGCTTCATAATAGGCCAGAAGAAACATATATTGGAGAAGCTGAAGGCAAGGCTTGAATATGAGAAGAGCCACGATTTCTACCATTGCTTCACTCCCGGATGTAAACGTTTATCCTTCGAGGAGGCTACGGAATACCTCTTCAGATGCCCGAAATGCGGTAAGCCATTGATTCACTACGATAATGACAAGATAATTGAGGCTATTCAAAAGAAGATCAATAAGATTAAGAGTGAGATGAATGAGTAAGCATTTGCCTTCTCCGGAAGAAGCCGTCAAAATTCTTAAAGATGTTGGCTGCTCCACTAATGTAATAAAACACTCTGAAGCAGTTGCAAACCTAGCTGTTCAAATAGCCAGTAAATGTTTAGAAAATGGCGTGTCAGTTAACGTCAACCTCGTCCATATTGGCGCGCTCTTGCACGATATAGGCAGATCAAAGACTCATAGCGTTCACCACGCGGTTGTGGGCGCTGAAATAGCGAGGTCTCTAGGTCTACCAGACGCCATCATAGCAATTATAGAGCGGCACGTCGGGGGAGGAATAACTCCGGAAGAGGCTGTTAAGATTGGCTTGCCAAATAAAAGCTACGTTCCCGAAACTATTGAGGAGAAGATCGTCTCTTGCGCTGACAAATTAATTGAAGGTTCAAGTATAGTGTCCATTGAGGAAACGATAAACCGGTTTAGTAAAGAGCTTGGTGAGGGCCATCCGGCGATAGAGAGGATTAAACGTATCTATAATGAGGTTTTAAGCGCCTGCGGCTGCACAGCTATTCCATAGAAAATTTTCAGCGGGTTATCTGTAAAGTCAACGTTACATTTTTTCACTGTTTGGCCATCAATTTTTTATCGGGTAATGTTATATGTCCGTCTCCGGACATATAGCACACGCTTGCCATCAGGGGGATTTTTAGGAGGCTTCTCGATAAAGGGTTGGCTGTAGCCTGCATCGCCTCCTCTTTGATACCGCAGGGCAGACCGTGTATAGATGGCTGAGATGGGGCAGACATGGCTTAAAACAGCAGGCGAAGGCGCATGCAGCGCGGCATCGAACTACGTTTCACGCGCCTCCATCCTCAAGGCAAAGTCGAACGATGCGTAAAAAACTAAACAGAGAGTTCTCTCTCATTTTTCAATCACCTCAGAAACGTTGGCAACTTGACATGGCATAAACAAAAAACCTAAATAACGAGGTTCAGATTCTTTTTTAGGAGTGGAAGAGGAGAAAAAGAATGGCTGGCTTTGAGATAAGGTCTAGAATCCTGGTTAAGGATGTTATGACTAGCCCAGTAATAACAGTTAATGAAGATGCAACTGTTGAGGAAGCTGCTAGGTTAATGAGGGACCATGGAATTGGCTGCATAATCGTAATCACTAGAGATGGAAAACCAATAGGCATAATAACTGAAAAAGATCTCGTTATAAGAGTTGTTGCGGAAGGTAGACAGCCAAGTAAGGTTAAGGCTGGAGAAGTGATGACAACACCCTTAATAACAATAGACGCTGAGAAAACCATAAGTGAAGCAGCTAGAGAGATGAACCGGCGCAATATCCGTAGGCTCGCCGTAATGTACAAAGGTCAGCTTGTAGGCATATTATCTAGTAAGGATATATTATCGGTGACGCCGGAACTCATAGAAATAATTCAGGAAAAAGCAAAAATATCCGCTAGTGAAGAAGCTGAGGAAAATTTTCCCATGGCTGGATACTGTGATAACTGTGGAGCTTGGTCGGATAATCTTAAAGAGGTTGATGGAACGTACCTCTGCGAAGACTGTTTCATTGATAGGGAGAAAAGCGAGTATTGATGCAAGGTTACTTATGTAAATTAAGCGTGGTAGGGTAATAAGTTTATTATTTTTTATAAAATCTCGACGAAAAGCCTGTGAAGGCGATGAATTTGGCAGTTGACCTAATTCTAAAAAATGCTAAGGTGTATTTGCCTGAAAAAATAGTTGAGGCTGGAATTGCAATTGACGGAGAAAGAATAGTTAAGGTTGCGAAGGAGGCTAATCTTCCAAGCGCCTCAGAGAAAATAGACTTAGATGGGTTGCTTATACTTCCTGGAATAATAGATGTTCACGTTCATTTAAGGGATCAAGAGTTATCTTATAAAGAGGATTTTTATTCGGGAACCTGCGCCGCTGCTAATGGCGGCGTCTCCCTTGTCGTCGATATGCCTAATAACAAGCCTGTAACAATGGACTCCAAAACCTTAAGAGAGAGAATGGAGTTAGCCTCAAAGAAAGTAGTTGTCAACACGGCTTTCTATTCAGCTTTCCCGGAGAATACGCGAGAAATAAAGCATATAACAGGTGTCGGCGCAAGGGCTTTTAAAATCTTTTTATCTCACAAGGTTGGCGGATTAAATCCTGACGACGAAAACGCCGTGATAGATGCCTTTAAAGAAGTTGCTGAAAATGGTCTTCTAGTAGCGGTTCACGCCGAAGATGGCTTTCTCCTCCGTAGAAAGATAGAGGAAATTAGCCTCGAGAATAGAGATGACTTGGACGCCTACCTTGAAGTACATTCCCCTGAGGCTGAGGTTAAGGGTATTAAGCGGGCAATAGGATTAATGAGGAAGTCTAATGTACATGTACACATTTGCCACGTTAGCGTCGCAGATGGGCTCAAAGCGATACTGGGCGCTAAGTCAGATGGCTACCCAATTACATGTGAAATTACGCCTCACCATCTTCTCCTCTCAGAGAAATATTTGAGGAGGATTGGCAACATTGCGCTTACAAATCCGCCTTTAAGATCTCTGTCAGACGCTTCATATCTGCGGTGGGCGCTGGAGAATAACTTAATTGATATTGTTGCATCTGACCACGCCCCCCATGCAATATTCGAGAAGGATGCGTCCTCAATATGGAATGTTTCCGCCGGCATCGCCGGCATTGAGACAATGCTTCCGCTGATGCTAAACATGGTTAATATTGGGCAGATATCGCTACCAACGCTAGTTAGATCTCTCTCGGAAAAACCTTCAAGAATATTTGAATTTAAGGACAGGGGGAGAATAATGGAAGGCGCCTATGCAGATTTGGTGGTTGTTGATTTGAAGAAGGAGTGGACGATAGATTCGACAGAATTTTACTCTAAGGCTAAATTCTCTCCATTCGATGGATGGCGTATAAAAGGTAAGCCGGTGAAGACATTCACGAACGGCATACTTGTAATGGACGAGGGGGAGATAATTGTTAAACCGGGGAGCGGCAAAGTAATTGGGTGGCAGAGAGGGTTCATTTAATGGAAAATTTGGAATTTGTCGTTGATGGAATGCTCGGTAAAGTCGCGAGATGGTTGAGAATGTTAGGCTACGACGCAAAATATGTTAGCGATATGGGAGACGATGATATATTGAAGATTGCGTTAGATGAAGGGCGCATCATACTAACTAGAGACTACCAGCTTTTCCGGAAAGCGAATATGCGTGGAATAAAAGCTATTTTTGTTGAAGGAGGCAGCCATGTTGAGAAACTAGCTAACATATCAAGGCAGCTTAATATTAGATTGGAAATAGACATCAATAAATCGAGATGCCCAAAATGTAACGCAAAGATAAGGATGATAGGCAAAGAAGACATCGAGGATAAGATACCGAAAACAACATTCAAGATCTATAATGATTTTTGGATTTGCATGGGATGCGGGCAAATTTATTGGAGGGGAAGCCATTGGAAGAAGATAAACAATTCTCTAAGTCAAGCTAGAGAGATAGCGTATAAAAACTCTCATAACAAGGTGTAGGCTTATGCCCATATGCTAGTGTACTTCAGCAAAGTCCCCGTCGATGATCTTTATTTCGCCAATCCCCCTACTTCTTAGAGCCTTATTTAGGTTGATTATTCTCTCGGTGGCGTTTGGCGGCAACGTGAGGGGGCATATTGCTACATCATGGCATAAATTGACACTGGAAATTATTTCTGATATTTTTGAACAGCTTATTTTTACACGTGTGCCATACTTTTTCTTTATGGCTCTATATATCTCCTCTATATATGGACAACTTTTATAGAATCTCTCCTCTGGGCAAATATAATGCTTAAAGTCTCGAATTATATTGCTTTTAGACAGTTTCTTCTTTAAATAATCAATCTTAATCCTTTTAGCGATCTCTCTCTCTTCGATTTCATGACCCGCATATTTAAACAGATTTTTGCTTATATTCGATGAGTTTTTGTCGAAGAGCATTTCCTCCCTAATTATTCGGTTGCTACCTGGACCGTACTCACCTATCCAAAGGCCGAAGCAGCCATCTCTGGATATTGGGCGAATTATAAATCCCCACGATCTCTGCTGGGTTCTTTCAAGAAGCCACTCCGCATCGTCAAGTAGGTTCCCGTAGCCCCTAAAATCCTGAAAGAAGAATCTGCCGAAATCTCTATCGAAGATAACAACTGCGCTGCCAACATTTAAATTCTTCAATTCTTCCCGAATCATCTTAAACCCCAAAAGTGAGGGTGAATACTGTATTTAAGCTTTATGTTGCGAAGCGGCGTGGCAACTCCTCATGTGGTTGCAGTGTAGGGTGAATAGTTTCATTGCTAGTTTCCAGCATGCCATTGGCCTCCTATATCCCTCGCCTCTGTTAATTGGGTTTGATGCTACGTTGTTGAAGAATACCTTTGGAGATTTCGTCTACGCTACTAGTGCTTCTTTTGCTGAGGAAAAGCAGCGTTTTCCTCTGCAGTGGACCAAGCTCCGTAGAAGAAAGAAATAAGCTTTTGATATCAATGAGCATGGAGGAATATTCTCCCTCAACGCCCAAAATTAAGTAACATTTTACCCCCCGCCTTGCAGAGTACTCATATAATGTCTTCAGCAAAAGTATACATTAGTATAACAAGATATGAGCTTTCCCTAACGCCTTCACTTGTAGACTCGCCAAAGTCCGGGAGGTTATACCAGCCGAGCGCGTTTTCACACCCTATTCACGCCGCCGCCTCAACTAGCCTTCAGCCGCCTCCGCCAAGGCTTCTTCACGAACCACATCCTCCAGCCAGTCGTACCTTTCCCAACGTACTTCACGTTCTCGAAGAAGCCGTCTATGCGCAGCCTCTCCCTGTTCTCTGGAAGCGGTATGCCGAGGGCGGAGCAGCCCTCGCGCCACAGCTCCTCGAGCTCCGGGCTGTAGCCCGTTGCCGCGTCCTTAGCCGTCTCGTAGACTATTCGCGCGCCGCAGGAGCACTCCTTCAAATACTCCATCACGAAGGCCCTCACATACCTTGCCCCGCAGAAGGGGCACGCGACTATGTCCTCCTCCTGCTCCCTCCGGAGCTTAAGCAGTGTCTCCGCAAGCTCGTCCAGAGTTCCCTCGAAATCGAAGAGATAGGTGTTCGCTCCAACCCTCACCTTGATGCCCCAGAAGTTTTTTGTGAACTGAAGGAGCTCAATGACCTCCACGTCGAGGCTTGGGGGAGCGTTTCTATTCAAGCGCTCTTCAAGTTGTCTAGCCAGATCATCCTCCATCTCCATCTTCGAAACCTTCCTGTTCACCTTCTCCACAATCTCACCCACAGCTGCATCGCTGGCCTCCCTAACGGCCTCCATAACCTTTTCGATTGTGAGCTCCCCAAGTTGGCCGCTGGCGTCAGTGTAGACGTGTGTCGGAACGATTGCGGAGCGTGCACGTAGCTCTTCTAAGGCTGAGAGAATGTCCTCTCGGCTCTTAACCCTGCGACCGCAGGTGTCGGCTATGAAGTCCGAAACGGATTCGATGACAAATTTTCTCTCACGTATAACCCGCTTCCTCTCCCGCATAATTCGCCTGACCTCGTCTTTTCGGCCCCTGCTCCCATTCAAGGCCGCTCGCCCTAAAACATGATTTCATTAAACTGTTAATAAAGTTAAAGCCAAGCCATTCAACCCTTAATGCTCACTTCAATCACTCTATGATCATTCACGTTGCATTGAGGGCCCTCATCCGGCTTGACGACGCAAATGCGGTCTCTGCCAGCGGCTTTCCTCACCGCCCTTATGCCCTTCTCATTTGAGAACACCGCCGCCACAACCCTATTCGCCTCAGCCTGCTCCGCAAGCCACGCTTAAATCCCCCTTATAGACGAGCACCGCTGTGAGCGCGTTCTCGAGTTCAACTGCCCTATTGACCGCTGCGTCCAAGCTAGCGTTGCCTGCAGGCTGAGCGTGAATATCTTCTTTCCGCGGATATGTAATTCCTCGACTCGGGGGGACGGTGGCTAGGCGATGTCGTTGAACGCTATGACGGCCGCCGTGAGATTGAGCTGCTTCGCATATGCGAGCAGAAGATCGCATTCTATCACTAGACGCGCTCCATTCGAAAAGCATGTCAAACCCACGCAGAGATCTTCTATGGGAATAGCCCCCTCATGCCCGTCTGTTTCGCGCTCTACTTAACCTATCACCCATTCGACCTCAGGGTCGCCTAGAAGGAATCTAGCTTGACCTATTATATGAGTTCCCCAATTTAACAGTCCATCCGACGCCCGGATTATAACTGCTATTGGTTGTCCTATCGCTCCACTCATTATAAGTCTCCACGTTAACCGGATTACAGCGTCTTACGTGCTCAACAGTCAGTTTTTCTCGCAGGATTCTATCATGGCGTCAGCTTGACTGAGGCTTACAGCCATTGGTTTCTCACATATTATCCCTTTAACACCCCTCTCCGCTGCAGCTATTGTGATTTCGGCGCGAGAGCCGTGCCAGGTGCAAACTGAAATAACATCTAAGCCTTACTTGTCAAGCATTTCTTCGTAATTTGTGTATGTAGATGGAGCAGGGGTTTCTTCAGCAAATATCTTCAACATATGTGGGTTTATATCGGCCGCTGCTACAGGAATAGTCTTCTCATTTTATATACATGTTTGCGTGCGCCCGCGCGATCGCACCGCATCCAACTATTCCAACGATATTTCTTCCTAGAGGGGGCAACTCCCCCACTAATAGATGGAGTTAGGCCTGCGCCATGTAGCTTTTCAGTCTTTTCGCGGTTTCAATGAGCAGTTCTTCAGGTAAGTCGTATCCCCTTATTATTTCTAAGGATATATAGCCGTTAAAGTTAATGGTTTTCATAAGTTTTGCTAGGTGAAGTATATTTTTATTCTGAGGCTCAAGTACTTCTTCATGCACGTGGAAATGTCTTATATGCCTTCCAACTAAGTCGAAAGATTTCTGATCTATGTCTGAGTGGTTCCATAAGATACCGAAGTTAGTTGTCTTAACTCTATGTATGACTTTCAAAGCGTCTTCGGCGCTTCTGATAATATCGTGTAAAGTTTCGAGGACTGGGCAAACGCCATATTGCGTTGCGTAATCTCCAACTTCCGTAAAAGCTTCCGCAATATATTCAGCAGCGTTATCTGTCAGCTGTTGTAAGTCTCCTCCAGCAAATATACGGACAACCTTCGCCTCAAGGTCACCAGCAAGCTCAATATTAGCTTTAGCGGCTTCAATGTTTTCTCTACGCCTTTCCGGAGATGAAAATCCGAACCGTACAGACGTTGCGATGCACGAGACTTCAACGCCGTAATTATCGAACAACTTCTTCACATATCTCCTATATTCCAGAGGGGATTTAGAGGATATCCCATGTCTATGCCCCTCATCAACCCTAACCTCAACGCCATCATAGCCAGCCCTACGAGCGAAACCCGCAATCCTCTCAATCTCCCATCCAGGGCATACAAAAGTCATAAAACTCAACTTCAACCCAACCACCCACTCGCCTAAATTGATCTATAATATGCTTTTAAATAAGTTTGCTCTTAAATAAGATTTTTGTAGCCGGGTTTTCATCGCTCATTTATGGATATTCTTAATCTTATTTCAAGCGGGGGGCTTGCTCCAGGTTTTTCAATATGGTTGGGTGGAGAACTTCTTCCAAAACCTCGAGCGCCTTGCTCTTAATCTCCTCCAGAGGATGACTGAAGCGGACGTTGACCTAAATATCGTCGAGAACCCCGTCCACTGGGAGGTTAACGTATTCCTTCCCGCTAACCGCGAGGCCTGCGGGCAGGAAGTAGAGCTTCCTCTTCGCCCCTCCGATCCTCTCCTCCTGGAGCGCCTGGCAGTTCTTGTTTAGGAGGCTGTACACCCCGTGCCTGATGGTTTTAAGGCGGTTGACAAGCGTGCTCGGGTACGGGTGGAAGGCCGCAATCCTCCTCCGGGCGCCGTCCTTCCCAAACTTCTCGACTCTGAACTCTTGAGTTGATCCAACTCAGGAGGTCTTGGAGCGAGCTGACCCAGTCGACGCGCATGTAGCCGGGGAGCGCCGAGAGGTCGACGTACATCATGAGTCTCTCCTCGAATGGCACGTTCACGTCGATCAGGGACTCCTTTACGAGGGCCCTCTCCCTAGAAGCCTCTAGTTACTCGTTAACCAAGGGCATGCGCACCACCTCCTGAGTTTTGGCGGGCTCCCCCACCTCGCCCCTTGAAGCCCCGGGTTTAAGCTCGCATATGCGAGCTCCAGAAAAAGTAGGGGTTAAGGGCTTAAAGGGAAAAGAAGAGGTTAGGGTGCTACGCCATCTATTGCTTTGCTTCAAGCATTCTGAGGAGCTCTATGAAGGTTTTGAGCGTCGATTCCTGAACCTGAATCCGCCCCCTTGGATTCCGCCAGAACCCTCGCGAGCAGGGAGCACATCTTCGAGTTTTCCCTCTGCCTGCCCTCGCCTAACGTCAATGCGTAGTCGATGTCGCACTCAAGTTTCACGTATCTGATGGTTCTTCCATGCCGTAGTAGCTGCGGCGGACGCGCTCGGCTACGGCCCTCGCCCCCTCAAGGTTCTCGGATCCACTTCAGTATTTTCACGGCGTACTTGAAGCTCACCCTCGTCTCGGTTTCCTCCAGCATTTTAATGAACTCATCCGGGACGCTGAAGGTTACCATTCAAAGCCACCTAGAGCCTTTTTTAGCTCTTCTAGGAGCTCCTTCTCCCGCTCCCCCATGAGTCTCTTACTTATAAAGTAGGGGCACTCGGCGCAGTAGCGGCCGCCGTAGTCCTCCCACTCCCTTCCCCTCCTTATCATCCCGACGCTGCACATTGCCTCTCCGGCCTTAACCGTCACCAGCCTCCCCGCCCCCATGGACCTGTTGAAGCATATCCCTTCCTCCTCGCAGTCGAACTCGAACTCAACCATCCGCACGGCCTTAATCTTCAACCCAACCACCCCTAAAATTCAATAATCGCAGTTACATCAAGCTTCTCATTCATCTCCACGGCTCTCACGAGCGCCTTGCCTCTGTAAATGATCAGGACTGTAAATGATCAGGAAGGTGTCTTCTGTTGGGACTAGCCCCCGCCTCCTCAACAGCTTAACCTTGTCCGAAAGGTTTACTGTCCTGACGAGCATCTCTATCTTCTCTCCATGCACTTTAAAGAAAACTTCTCCCTTGGAAGAACCTAGCCCTTGCCTCCGCGACGGCCTCGTTAATTTCCGAATGTTCGCTGGTCACCCTCGCATTCTCGCCCCACCGGACGCCGTCCGAGAGCCTGCAACCGCAGAGCTTGCACCTCTTGAACGAGCGGTCGCACTCATACACTTGGTAAGGTTCGCCGCATTTGAGGCATACAGCGATGTAGGGTCCAGCCGCAGCTAATCTCTCCGGAGCGCTGCAGCTCGACGGCGGCTAAGGTCTCCACTTGACATTTTCCTCCATCGCCTTCACGAGGACGTTCCCCAGCTTTGTTCCAATTTGATACTTTTCGCCCTTATAAATTATCCTATGCTAAGGCCGAGGGATAGCTCTCCGGGGCTTGCATCTGGGGCACGCAAACTCATCGCTTCCCTTAGTGTAGAAGACCATGCCGCATTTACTGCAAGCCCACTCATAAAAAATGATGTGGAAAGCGTGGCACCACCTCCTTTTTAGGGGATTGTGGAAAATATAGCAGACCTGGCAACTTAGTATATAAAGGCTTTATATGTTAAGTTGCCACGTCCAATATAGCTGGGTACTGAAAAATAGAGCTTATTGGCGCACAACTATGCTGTTTAGATTAGTTTTCTCCAGTAGCGAAGGATTTCCTCTTTAGTTCCAATAAGCTCCAGGAATTTCACCAGTTTTCTGTGAATTTCGATGGCCACATCAATATTCTCATCGTAAATGTTGTTGAGCTGCCTTGGATCTTTAGGCAAATAGTAGAGCTCATTCTTTGGTTTTTCTCCAATGATTTTCAGAAGGCGTTCAAAGCCGTCGACTATTCTCGTTTTTCGGTCGCTAGGCAGCTCCCTCAGAGCGTCATCAACTTGACCACAATAGATAAAGAACCATTCTTTAGTAATTACAGAGATTCGTTGGCCGGCTATTGGGCCGTGGATGATGCTTGGTGATGTAACTGCAAAGTCGCGCCAGACTGGATTCTCCCCCTCCAGCAGTGGAAGAAGCGATTTGCCCTGTACTGTTTCAGGGATCTTAGCGCCTGCCAGATCTAGTATCGTAGGCATTAAATCTAGAGGTTGAACTAAGGCTTCGCAACGGCCCGGCTTTATTCCCGGCGCATGTATTATGAGGGGTACGTGGGCTACTTCATCGTAAAGGGGCGCTAAGCCCTGAGCTGTAGGAGTTATTATTGATTTACCGATAAGCCCATGCTCACCGAAATAGAAGCCGTGGTCTGAAGTGAAAATTATGGCGGTGTTATCCCATAATCCCAGCTCCTTTATTCTTTCCAGTAAAAATCCGATCCACTTATCAACCATGGTTACTTCCCCAGCATATAGGGCTCTTACATGCTTTAGTTCTTCTTGCGTTAAGTAGTTGCAAGGACCATATACTGGATAGATTACCTCCTCGCCCTCATATCCAGGATCATATAGTTCCACATACCATTTCGGCGGATCCCAGGGCTCATGGGGGTCGAACGTGTCCACGTAAAGAAAGAACTTCTCATGTTTCCTGTTGCGCTCAAGCCACTTGGCGGCTTCAATCATTGTTTGCGCTACGAAATAGTCAGATTCATATCGCCTATGAGAGATGTTCCGGAGATATTGCTTAACTGTTCTGTCAGGTGATCTGAGCTTCTCCGGCTTGCATGGAAATTTATAGTCGATCGGATCTGTACTGTACCTATCGTTCTCCTGCCCCCTAATCCAGATCCAGCCGTCGAAACCCCGATCGAAATGGTATCCGTCCTTCAGTATATGAGGTGTATCAGCTATCAGCATAGTCACGTATCCGGCTTCCCTCAACTGGTCGGCGACCACCACTTCATTGGGAGATAGGGGGCTCCAGTCAGTGTATGTGAACGTATACCTTCCAGCGACGAGATCTTTACGATGCGGAACTGTTGCGAAAGATGCAGCATACGCCCTATCAAATACGACAGAATCCCGCGCTAACCTATCAAGATTCGGCGTACGTATCCATTCATTCCCATAGCAGCCTAAAAAATCCCGTCTAAAAGTATCTGACACAATTAAAATGATGTTCATGTTCCCCACCTTTTGCTCCTTCAAAACTATTTAAATTTTAACTTTTAAAGCTGAGATTTATTAGAGAATTATTTATTTTCTAGTGATTCAGATTTACATGGCATTAACTTTGTAGCATTGTTTTCTCTAAAACTTTATGCTCTTTGCAGAATATAGTACATTGACGACCACACTTTCCCTATTGCAAATTTGAGCGTGCCGTCCTCATATTCTGTTGGGATAGTGCCAGTATAGAAGCCCTCTGGGTTAATAGACCATACTCTAAGGTGATATTTATTATTTAATTCTATGGTGGCTTCGATAGGTTCAATTATTATGGGGCCACGTCCAATATCGATTGGATATGTATGTTCAGCATCATATTTAGCGCCAGTGTTATCGGCTTTTCCGACAGCTGTTAGGAGAAGATGAGGTGATTCGCTTATTGGCTTGTCCGTTAGCGAGCTTAAGGCTATCGTTGCAAATTGCGTCGCAACCTCCATTCTTAAACCTTTAAGAGATATCTCCCCCACTTCGCCCAGAAAACCGTAAGCAGCCTTCGTGTAGGATGTATCAATCCAGCCGTATTTTTTCTTCCAGTTTCGATATAATTGCCCCGTATCCGAGACTACGCCGTCTTCGCATCCAATAGTAAAAGTGATATCAGTCGGCGAAATCATCATGTCAGCAGCGGGGGATTGGCCAGGTAATATCACGCCTACTTTATGTCTTTCAGATAGTGTTGTTAAAGCAGTCACCTCTGATTTCGGATGCCCATAAACCATAGACTTTAAGGGCCTAAATATCATGTCTTCTGGAACTTGAATTCCAACGGTTCCTCGAGCGGCTTCAACATCTCTACGGCGGAATATTAAAGCAGCATGATAGAAGAGACCGAACTTTGCAGGGTCGTTAAACGGCGCCTCAAAGAGGACTCTATGCTTTCCGCCTCCCATAATCACGCCTCCTATGTGGTCTACGGGACCGGAATAGCGGTATCTGTATGTGTGAAGAATCACACCACTCCAATCTTGAAAAGCTGCAACTGCAGCTACCAGCAATGGGCTTTCAGCACGCCACTCGTTTGGCCACGGTTCATCCCACTCTGAGACGACAAAGGGTTTTTCTAGAAGTCTATTGAAAGACAACGTTCCAAAAATATCTTTCCTCTCCACCATCGGCTGGTTTCTTCCCCAGCCCCAGTAGCAGTGGGAGTCCGTATAGTCGCAAACGTTTAAACTATAAAGTAAACCTAAACATCGGCTCCAGTTGGTTCCAGTTATAGGTATCTTCACCCCAATTTCACGAAGGAACTTTATCATCTCCCTGTAGTAGTTCTGCGTTACCTCGGTGAAAAATCGTAGAAGCGGCTCAGTAGGCTTAGTGAAATCAACTTTCTCTTCTTCGACTTTTATACCATGCTCTTTCGCCCACGCTCGATACTGTACTTCAAGCCTAGATCGGTAGGGTTCAAGCGTTACTTGCTGCGTGAATAAATCGCATTCGTTAACTATTTCCATAAGCGCGATTGCCGGCTCATCTTTATACGCTAGCCCCGTGTAGGGGTTAATATGCGTCCAAAGGTCGTAGCTGAACTTTTTCTGCAACTCTATGAGTCTCGGATCAAAACAGACATATGGTTTAGCCGCTTCGCCTAATTCGTCAACCGCATCCACGCCGTCGCCGGGCTTAAATTTACGGTAGGTTAACTGGTCTAGATAAACATATATTCCCTCCCTCTTCAGACAGTAGATTAAGTAGTCAAGCCTATCCATGCTCCTCGGGTTGAAGCTCAATGTATTCTCAAGCAGTTTGCCTTTAGTGAGTTGAAAGATGTTTGGCGTAGACCACTCAGCGTCAAGCTGGTGGGTTCTAACAATATTTACGCCAAACTTTGCCAGTCTCCGGGCGACCTTTTCAGCCAACTCATGCGGTGGAAAATTAGCTGCGGCATTAAGACAGGTCCCCCAGAACCTAGCCTCGGTTCCATCTTCAAATGTGAATTTACTGCCTTTAACTGTAAGGAATCCATGTACGCCGGCAGGCTTCTCCCTTTCGTAGAGGAATGAGAGGTCTAGCGAGGCATCATCCCACGGGTACTCGAAAGGAACCCACTTAGATTTGTCATCATAGTTGCCTCCACTCATTTACAGTCCCCCAGCTATAAACTATCCTAAAATGACTACTATTTGATAGATTGCTGAATTATCTCTATGTCTAGCAGTTTGCATAAGTCCTTTAATAATGCTGTATTATCGCCATATGACATAATGTAGTGCTGGGAGAGAACTTTCTCAGCAAACTCCTCTACTGGTACGTCTAAAATCACCTCTAGGCTGGGGAGCTGGGGTGCCGGAGGCTTCCAACCAGCTTCCTCCCACCTCCTCGGCTCAACGGCCCTTCCAGTAACCACGTGCATCATGTACCTATCGCCTGTACTTGAAAGCCGGCATAGAGTAACTTTACCCGGCTTCACTTTTGAGATGTTCAGCACTCCTTCGCCAAAGAGTCCAAATGACGTCACAGTAACACGTACCGGCCCCTCGACTATCTCAGACGGAACATAGTCTGGGACACCTATAAGTACCCTATCCTCCATAAACTCATAAAACTCCATGTAAGCGCCAATTTGGCCGGTCAAATATTTGATGATCAACTGAGTGATGGCGCCTAATGCGTCATTTTCTGGAATTGTGCATATGCCATCTCTATCAGCCAGCAGCTGAAGTATCATAGCTGGCGGAAAGTTCATCAGTTTTTTCATCCCATCCACATCTATTAATGAAACAGCCTGATAGTTTCTCTCTTTTGCCTTCTCTCTTATCGCTAGGTAGAATCGAGCGCCCTTCTCCAAGATTTTTTCATCGGCAGGCTTCTCAAACACCCAATTCTTCTTTATTTCTTCAATAACAGTTTCCACTTCTTTCTCTTCTATCTTCCCCATTCTCTGGACGATTTCAAGCATCTCAAAGACTTCTATCTCCGGTCCAATTTTACCCCTAAGAGAAACACCGTCGTATAATGTGGCGTAAAGGTTCATGTCTCTAAACCCCATCATCCCCACCTTTGAATGTTTCAGCAATGATGCTGCTCTCGCCGCTTTACAGAAGCTCTCTACTTTATCCATCCTCGGTGGTGAGGAGGGAGTATTATAAACAAACTTAAACCTATAGCCCATATCCTCCATAACTTTTCTAAGCGCCGTGGTTCCAGCCTGATCAGCTGTAGTTATTAACCTGCCGTCCTCCATATATCCTGCCAGTCCCCAGAGAAGTATGGGCTTATGGGAAAAATCGCTTATCACGCTTATTACTGCATGTGATGGAATCCAACCTGCTACACAAACGATAAGAAGGTCAAAGCATTCCCTCTTTAGATCCGCACAGGCTCTTTGAACATCCCTTCCCTGCGGGTCGTCGCTTACAGGATCAGTGTAAACTAATTCTACGCCTATATCCTCCAGCCGCCTTTTAGCATCTAGACATTTTCTCTCGATAATCTCACGAGGCGTATTCACTTCTCCAAACCCAACAAAACCGGCCTTCACCCTTCTCATAAAAAGCCAACCCCATTAATTAACTTCTGGAATAGGAAGTTAAATGTTTTAAAATTATAGTAGTGTTCAGCATGTTAAGTTTATTTGGAAACTGCGTCATTAAGTAATGACGGAGGGGGAAAAGTTGAAGTGCGGTGTGGCAAAAGTTGATATTACCCCTGCTGTAGGGACTGAACTCTGCGGGCACTTTAGGTCAGACCTTAAGTCTATTGGAATCCATAGTAATCTATATGTAAAAGCGCTGGTGTTAGATGACGGGGAGAACAAAGCGGCTCTCGTATCATGCGATCTCTTAGGTGTAACTTCAACGCTTGTCGTTTCTGCCAGAAGAAGGATCGAGGAGATAACGGGGATTGAAGGTGGAAATGTGATGGTCGGTTGCACTCATACTCACTCTGGCCCGGGAAGTATGCCGTGCAGGGTTATAGGTAGGAGCGATGAGGCGTATCAGGATCAATTGGTGAAGAAGATAGCTGGAGCTGTTTACCTTGCTTTAGGAAACATGAGGGAGGCAGGTATAGGCCTTGGCGTTGGATTCGAAGACTTGGCTGCAAGTAGAAGAGTGAAGTGGCCGGATGGAAGCATTAGATTCGACTGGCTGGATCCGAATACTCCTCCAAAAGAGCAGATCGATAAAGAGCTTAAAGTTCTAACGGTAAGGGGTATGCGGAGGGAAACTATTGCCGTCGCAATCAATTTTGCATGCCACCCTGTAACTATTGGGGGAAGAGCGTTTAATCTAATATCCTCTGACTTCCCCGGGGTCGCTACAGACCTCATAGAGAAGATTAAAGGCGGCGGAACAGTCGCCTTATTTTTCAACGGTGCTTATGCCGATACGCATCCTAGGAAGAATTTGATACCTGGATATAATTATTATACGCCAATAGAGGGCGATGAGCTTACAGCGGCTCTTGGAACGATTTTAGGAGCAGCCGCATTAAAGATTTCGGAGACAACTTATACGCGCTCAGACGTATCAATCGACGTATGTTCTGAGGTTGTAAAAGTGCCGCTTGAAAAAGTCCCCTCGGAAGAAGAGTTAGAGAGCAGGATACTGGAAGAGGAGCAAAGACTTAAGGAGCTTATGGGGTCCGGCGCTACCCGCCACGACTGGCTTTCCTCTCCATTCTGGCTTAAACAGAGATTGGATTGGTATCGCTATGTACTCGATCTATATAGGCGGGGGAGGCGATTTGAAGAATGGGAAAATTTAGAAATACAGGCGATAAGAATTGGAGATATATATGTGGTTGGAATCCCGGGCGAAGTATTCAGTCGCATAGGTTTGGAAATTAAAAGACGGGCACTCGAAATAGGGTTGGATAAAGTTCTCGTGTTCGCGCTAACTAATGGGAACCCAGGATACATACCCGCGGAAGAAGACTACACGATAGCAGCCGTAGGGAAAAGAGGCTATGAGTTAGAGGGGTCTTACATGCTCTACGGGCGACCGTTAGTCGGTCCTGGAACAGCAACCGCAATAATCGAAACAGCTGTAAAACTTATAAGTAAACTAAAACCGTGAGTCGGGCTTTAATCGTAAAGGCTGAATATTAAACATTTTTTTCTTAATCTTTCTGATCCGGGTTTAGAAGAAAACCGATTATCGAGATTTGCAGCTTGCTTCTCGCTACTAAGGAGAAAAACGCTGGAGCCGCTGCCCTGGACTTGCTTAAGTTATTTTAGGTTCGCGTAGACTTCAGCGATTGTTGGCCTCAAGTATTCTCTTACATCATGTATCGGGATGAAACTCCATTTTACCTCAGGAGCGTAGAAGCCCGCTATGTTCGTTAATTCATCCGGGTCTTCGGTTTCAAATATTGAGAAGCCCTTGCTCTCATTAAATAATCTGTATGGTCCAAAAATTAGCTTCGCATACTTCTTTTCTCCGCTCTCTCTATACGCTGTCATCTGCCTAAACTTTTCAATAACAGCCGTGATCTTAGTTGGAGAATACTCCCAATAGCCTATATACTTCAATTACCTTTCACCTCCTTTACACTAAACTCCACTAGTAAATAAAGAAAGCAGCATTATGCGCACTTTATAAGCTAGTGAAGATCACTATATTATAGGCAAATGCTCTTAAAAACCTTATGGTTATATTATTCGATGCGGCAACTTAACATATAAAGCCTTCGCTCTTAAACAAGATTTTTGTAGCTGAGTTATGAGTCATGGTTTTGACGCGGGTTTTCGTTGAATATGTGCAGCTAAATAGGATAAAGCGCATATTCGACTTGTGCCTATTTTAGAAAGAATTTGCTTTGTGGTTTAATTAATTTCTCTGTTTAGCTCTTTTTTTCTTTATGGATTGGAGGCTTGTTGATGAGAGGCTTATTAGGCGTGGCGAACTCCTGCTCAGCCTAGATTTTCTTGAAGGCTATGATTATGAGCTCAGCCTCTTGAATGATGGTGAGGTTGGGCGCCCATTCAAAATTACGGATAGATATATTGTTTTCTTAGCTGTTGTACGCTTCTCCATGCCCTATAGGCAGCTTGAAGGATTCACTAGGGCTTTAAGCAGGCTTATTCCAAGGCTTCCAACAATAGACTACTCATGGATTAGGAGATGTATGCTTGGTTTAAGCCCATATGAATCTTTGAGCGGCTATTATGGGGCGGTTGCTATAGCCGTTGACTCGAGCGGAGTCAGCGTTCATAGGTGTGGTGGGTGGGTTGAGCGAATATATGGTGGGAAGAAGCGCTATGTTAAGATACACTTCACAGTTGACGTTAAAATAAAGGAGATATTAGCAATGGATGTGACTACAGATGACATACATGATTCTAAAGCCCTGCCAAGCTTGATAGCTAATGCTTCAAGGCATAGGCTGATCTCCGAACATACTATAGGACGAAAGATATTCTTCACGTTATGCAGATGCTGGGCCACAGGAACATAAAAAACACGTTGATCTATACACAATTAATCAAGAATGTTGACGGGTTTGATCCCGAATACATTTCAAAAGTTGCCAGGACAGTTGAGGAGGCGCGTATGCTGGTTGAAGCCGGCTTTGAATATGTGTGCGACGTTGACGGCGTTAAAATATTTAGGAAGAGGAAGTGAAGAGGGCGCCGGTTTATGGCGAAGTTTATAAGTGGCGCCGCCGGACGGACTCGAACCGTCGACCCACGGGTTAACAGCTTCAGCCTCCCATAGAGCCCGCCTGGGAGCCCGCTGCTCTACCGAACTGAGCTATCGTCCACACACCATCTTTTAGTGTGTGAACGGCGGCTCGTTCGGCTACTTGCTGTCTGGCGGCGCCATTATTTTGAATATCTTTTGGAATATTTAAGTTTAACTTGGAATTTTTCTCCAAGACTTACATAAAAGCTCGACAAGAAAGCCTGGAACTTTAGTTCTGGGATGAATTGTCGATAAGCCTGGATACTCGCTACTACTATTATAGCTTGACGTAGTATGTCGATGCCTCTCAGGATAAAGAAGGACGCTGTTGAGGAGCTTAAAAGGCTGAAGGTTCATCTGAGGGAAACCTGCGGCGACGTTATTAAGAGGCTGATTGAAGCGTGGGAGAGAACGAGTACATTCATAGTGTGACAAGGACCATAGAACATATGACTTCAGGCCACTTCAGATGTAGAAAACCGGGTGAAGGCCCATACACGCAAAATTCCGCCATATAGAATAACGCTAAACTTGAAAAATCCGCTCCTAAACTTTTATTTTTATTTAGGGTATTTTATTTCTTAGTCATTTAATGGAGTCAAGCGTCTCATGGGCATATTTTATTTAGGGTTTACTGCAAGCTTGCTGGCTGGTTTAGCTACGGGAGCTGGAGCCCTACCAATCTATTTAGGCAAACAATTCTCGGACGATACGATGGATGTTATGCTTGGTTTCTCCGCAGGAGTTATGTTAGCTGCAACCGCCTTCAGTCTACTGGTTCCATCAATCAGTTTAGGCGGTCCTTTTA
>Ga0105158_1000114_pt1 | contig 35933 bp, 39 predicted proteins | sample LHCtaG_FD_81567 | JGI IMG/M metagenome (GOLD analysis project Ga0105158, IMG submission 81567) | Hot spring microbial communities from Little Hot Creek, USA to study Microbial Dark Matter (Phase II) - LHC4sed_matched | ecosystem: Environmental > Aquatic > Thermal springs > Hot (42-90C) >...
CCTCTTCGGCGCTATCGCGTCTATCTCGTCTATGAAGATTATCGAGGGGGCGTTCTTCTTTGCCTCCTCGAATATCTCCCTGAGCCTCTGCTCGCTCTCCCCGTAGAACTTGCTCATTATCTCCGGGCCATTAATGGCGTAGAAGTGAGCATCCGTTTCGTTCGCGACCGCCTTCGCCAACAGGGTCTTCCCGCAGCCAGGAGGTCCGTAGAGGAGCACTCCCTTCGGGGGCTCGATGCCCAATCTCTTAAAGAGCTCGGGGTGCTTGAGCGGCAACTCAACCATCTCTCTGATCTTCTGGATCGCTTCGTGGAGTCCCCCGATGTCCTCGTAAGTCACTCTCGTTGCCCTAGCTTCCTCGGCTGGCTTCTCGTGGATTATCAGGTTCGTGGACTCCGTCACAACGACGACGCCCGATGGCTTAGTAGCGACGACTACAAATGGTATCGCTTGGCCTAGGACGGGTATGAGGACGTGATCCCCCTCGACTAGAGGATAGTCTATCAACCTCCTCTTAACGAAGTTCATAAAGCTGTGGTCTATGGAGATCGTGAAGGATTCGGGGGCCAGCCTAACCATCTGAGCTGGAGACACCTTAGCTTTCCTGACGACGACTTTATCCCCTATACCCACGCCAGCATTTCTCCTTATGAGCCCGTCCATCCTCACTATGCCCGCTCCTTGATCCTCGATGTAAGCGGGCCAGACGATAGCCGCAGTCCTCTTCTTGCCCTCTATCTCGACAACGTCGCCCACGTTTAGGTTTAATTTTCTCATAACTTCGCTGTCTATCCTAACCTTTCCTCTACCTACATCTCTCGCTTTAGCGTCCGCGACTCTTAAGACAATTTCGTTTACTGCGTCTTTAGTTGACTTCTCATTCTCATCGGACACTCTCTACACCTCATTCGTTAAGCGTCTCTCGCCACCCTATTCTAAACAATGCTACCTACACAAAACCCGGCTTAGCAAGTTATGCAGAGCCTTCTTCTTAATTAAGCTTATCTCCAATCAGCTAATCCTCGAAACGACCTCTACCTCTACCTCTCCTACTCCCTCGACGCCCCGTATAACCTCTTCTAACAGGTACGTACCTCCTTCGGTCTCTTCAGGCATTACAATGGCGAGCTTTAGAGCTTTGAGCCCAAAGGCTATGGGCTCAACTCCGTAAGATTGAAGGGCGAATCCTCCTCCCAGTTTTGCTATTTCCGTTTGAATCCTCTCCTTCAAGCCCTCCACGTCCACTTCTACATCTGAGGGCAACACCCTCAATAGGACCATTACCTTTGCCACCCTCATCACCCCTTTCTACGGCCCTTGAAATCCACACTTGAGACACTTATAGGACTTGGCATGTTTTCTGCAATACCAGCACCTCCAAAAGAGCGTCTCTCCACAGTTAGGGCAGTAGAATTTAGTGCTCTTGGTTCCAGGCACTATGGGCTTCTTGCATGAAGAGCACAAGGGTAGCTGGACTTCAGACAAACCTTAACCTCCTCCGCTTAGGAAGCGGAGCTTATAGGAAGTATTTAAATGCTTTCGTGGGTAGTGAGAGGGCTAAGAGCGAAGAAGCGAGGAGAAGTAGGTAGGGCTTTTTAATCATAGAGCCTACGTGATATTCGTAGTGAACGTTTTTCTCGATCAGCGGTAGCAAACCGCTCTTGAAGGCGAATTTCAACAGCTCTCCTGCACCATCAGCTACAAGGGCCTTCCTCAGAATCATCCCCAACCTTTCCTCCAAGCCCAGAAAACTTCTCCACGACCTCTCGTATAGAGAGGCGTCGGCCCTCCCGTTGACAATACACGAAGCCACCATACCTGCTAGAGAGCCGCATAGAGCTCCGTAGACCACTCCGCCGCCCGTTAAAGGCTTGGTCTGGCCGGCCGCGTCGCCGACAACCATGAAGTTCCCTTCATGAGTTTTTCTCGGAGGGCCTATGACTATCATTCCTCCATACTTCCTCCTTACACGAGCCTCCCTTAAGAGCTTGGATACGAGCGGATGCCTCTTGATAAGTCTCCTTAGCAAGATGTCGCACTGACCGATGATTGATGCGAGGCCTACGCGCAACCCACCATCGCTTAACGGTATTACCCATGAGAAGAAGCCGGGAGCCCACTCACTACCCAAAATCACTAAGACCTCGTCTAGATGTATACGACCCTTGACCTCGATCTGGAGAGCTGGAATCTTAAGCTTGGGCCCCTCTAAGCCCATATCCCTAGCCAGCTTGGAAACAGCGCCCTCGCCATCGATGACGACTTTGCACGCGTACGAGCTATCGCTGGTCTTGACTAAGTACTCATCTCCTCTCTTCTCTACCCTCTTCACCCTCTTTTCTAACAATATTTCAGCCCCGCGATTAGTCGCGCGGTCGGCCATGGCCTTGTCGAAGGCCTCTCGATCTAAGACGTAGACTGGCTCTCCTAGCTTCCTCAATTCGACGTAGAAGTCGTCGGCCACTAACAAGGCCTTTCTGACCTCGCTCTCCACGTACTCGCTCCTGCGGGGCATGTCTATGAGCTTCAACCCCTCGCCGCTGACCAGGCCTGCGCAGTGCCTCGGCCTCCCTATCTCCTCGTGCTCCTCGAGGACCACCACCTCAACCCCTCGAGAGGCTGCGCTCCAAGAAGCGCTCAGGCCTGAGGGCCCTCCGCCTATCACTACAACGTCGAGAGACCTCAACCGTCGCACCACTAACTTCATGTGGGAGGGCCCTTTAATAGCTAGAGGTTATGACCTCGACCGACCTAAAGCAAGTGATAGTTGTGAGGAGGGACTTGAGAATGAGCAAGGGCAAGACCTGTGCTCAGGTAGCCCACGCGTCGGTCTCAAGCCTCGAAGAGGCCAGGAAGTCAAGACCTGAGTGGGTCGAAGAATGGTTTCGGCAGTGTCAGAAGAAGGTCGTCTTAGGAGTCCAAAGCTTAGAGGAGCTCCTGGCCCTCGAAAGAAGAGCGAGAGAGCTAGAGTTGCCATGCTACTTAGTCTCTGACGCGGGCCTGACGGAGCTCGAGCCAGGCACCATAACGGCCTTGGGGATAGGGCCAGCCCCCTCCACTCTCATAGACAAGGTGACGGGCCACTTAAAGCTGCTGTGATGGACATGGTCCTAGAATCCAAATCCGAGCTTGACAGGCTCCTAGGCATGGAGGTCTATGGGACGACGACCAGTGGCACAGGCGGGGTCATCAGGAAGAGTTTGGAGGACTTCGTGGTCGAGGAGATCCCGCTTCCGGGAGGGCCGTCGGGATCCCTTGCTCTTTTAGTGATAGAGAAGAGGGGCATAGACACCTTGACGGCAGCCGTAATGCTCTCTAAAAAATTGAAGATCCCGCTTAAGCACGTCGGCTTCGCGGGTCTAAAGGACACGAGAGCAATCTCAAGGCAGAGGTTCACAGTAAAGGTCCCAGAGAACTTTGACGTCTACTCGATATCGAGCGAGAAGCTGAAGGTAATTGATGTGTACAGGGCGAAGAAACATTTGAGACCGGGCATGTTGCTCGGCAACAGCTTCACCATAAGGATCAGGGACCTCGACGTATCAGTAAGAGAGGCCGAGGACCTCCTAAGAGGGACGTTGTCGCAACTCAGTGAGCTAGGTGGAGCTCCGAACTTCTATGGCTATCAGAGATTTGGCGTCAACAGGCCCAACACGCACATAGTCGGCAAGCTGTTGATTCAAGGAGACTACGAAAAAGCGGTTATGGAAATGTTAGCGACCCCTTACCCTAACGAGCCTGAGGATCATAAGGAGGCTAGGGCCTTCCTAGCCGAGACCATGGACTTCAAGCGCGCGCTGAAGAAATTCCCGAGAAGCTTGATCTTCGAGCGCTTAATGATAAGGTGGCTCATAAAGAGGCCAGGCGACTACTTGGGTTCCCTGAAGAGGCTCCCTAGGTACGTGTTGACGTTGCACGTAGACGCGTATCTCTCCTACATATTCAATAAGGCGCTGAGCGAGAGGCTGCGCAAGCTGGGTTCCCTGAGGAGAGTTGTTGAGGGCGACATAATAGCCAAGTGCGATGCTTACGGAAACCCCGTGAGGCCCACGTTCATAGCCAAGAGCCCGTTAGAGCTAGGAGAGGACCAAGTAGTATTGGCTTTCGTCCCCGCTTGCGTTAAGGTGAAGCCCGAGGGATACATGAACGAATTAGTGCTCTCCCTCTTCAAGAAAGAGGGGCTAGAGCCCCCGTTTAAGAGCCTCGAAAGCTTGGGCTTGCAGGGTAGGATGGGCCTGCTCAGGCAATTGGCCTTTAAGCCTCGAGATCTATCTTACACGGTCAAAGACGACGCTTTGGAGATGAAGTTCGCCTTACCCAAGTCCAGCTACGCCACTGCATTACTAAGAGAGGTAATGAAGCCTGAGGACCCCATAGCGGCAGGATTTTAAGCTTAAGCCCTTCCACTCGCTCATATTTTGAAGTGATTTCTCGTGAAAGGCCTGTACATATCGCTCGACGGAGTGGACGGAGCTGGCTCCACTACTCACACAAAGTTGCTTGCGGACTGGCTGACATCGAGGGGCTTGAAGGTCTTCGCGACTAAAGAGCCCACGAACGGTAGGATAGGTTCGCTGATCCGGTGCTACTTGCTCGATGAAAGGGCTCATCCAGCCGTGGATGCCCTCTTGTTCGCAGCGGATCGCGTCGAGCACTCAGTGCTAATCGGGAAGCTCTTGAGTGAGGGAGTCATAGTCGTGTCAGATAGATCCATCATATCGTCTCTCGCCTATCAGCAAGCCCAAGGCTTGGAGCCCAACTGGTTGATAGAGATAAACAAATACTCCCTAAAGCCCGACGTCCCCATAATATTGGACGTGGATCCTGCGGTATCGCTTTCGCGGAAGCAAGCCATTAAGGAGAAGTTCGAGAAGCACGACTTTTTAAAAGCTGTAAGGAAGCACCTCTTAGACATGGCCTCTAAAAATGGATGGTTCGTGGTCGATTCCTCAAGGCCCATCGAAGAAGTCGCCTCAGATATAAGGAACTACGTCGTAAAGGAGCTCAGGAGGCGTGAGGTCAACGTTTGATGAAGAGAAGCTCCAAGACGTGGGGGGAGATAAGAGATCCAGTCCACGGCTATGTGCTAATAAACGAGCTTGAGAGAGACGTTTTAGATACGTATCCACTTCAGAGGCTTCACAGGATAAGGCAACTTGGAAATGCTTACCTGACCTATCCTGGGGCGGATCACAGCAGGTTTGGTCACTCGTTGGGAACTCTACATCTAGCCTCGATAGCAAGTAACAAGTTACTTGACCTAGGATTTTCGGCCGATGACGTTCAAGAACTTAGGCTCGCGGCCCTCTTGCACGACGTGGGCCACGGGCCCTTTTCTCACCTATTTGAAGAGGCCGTCCTGAGGCACAAGACCCTCTCGCACGAAGACCTCACTGCGAAAATCATCAGAGACACCGAGATCAAAGACAAGATAGAGGACTTCGGCTACAACCCCGACTCGGTGTCGCTCTTATCAGTTGGCAAGCTGAAATCCCCTCTGAGCATGTTAATCTCAGGGCCCTTCGACATCGACAAGTTGGATTTCCTATTGAGAGACTCGTACTACACTGGCGTGGAGTACGGCAAGGTGGACGCCCTCCGCTTATTGATGTCTCTTAGGCTCGTGGAGGGCTCCCTCGCCTTAGAGCTTCCAGCCAGCCTCTACGCGCTCGAGTCCTTGCTGATATCGAGGTACGAGATGTTCAAGGCCGTGTACTTCCATAGGACCGTTAGGGCGGCTTGGGTCATGCTCAGGGTGGCCGTGGAGACGGCCTATTTATGCGAAGGCCTCTTCGACTTCAGTAGCATAGAGGAATACCTAGCCATAGACGACGGCTATGTAGAGTCGTGTATGAGAAGTCTGTCGAAGAAAAGGGAGGGCCTATCGAAGGAGATGAGGATCGCTTGCGACCTCTACTCGATGCTCGAGAAAAGGCACCTCTTCAAGTCGGTCTGCGAAATAGTCCTGCACACGACGGAAACCTCTCTCAAAGTCGATGAAGAGCTCAAAGAGGAGATAGAGGAGACCATAGCGAGGAAGGCGAACGTGGATCAGTGGATGGTCGTCGTGGACACCCCCATGATACCCTCTCTTCCCTACACTCCTACACAACCAGACCCCATGGACATCCCGGTCTGCGAAGAGAGGGAGGGCGGTCTCGTAAAAAGGAAGCTGGTGGAGTTTTCAAAGCTCGTAGAGAGCCTCAGGGGCTACGTTGACATAGTTAGGGTGTACTCCCACCCGAGTGTGAGAAGGTCTGTCGCAGAGGTCAGTGAGAGGGTAATCAAGTCATTCCTCTTCCAAGACAACCCTTAAGACTCCTCGATGTGCATCGATTTCCACAATCTCGCCGCTCCTCACTACGTCTAAGACCCCTCTAGGCACCTCGCTCAAGAGAGGTATGCCGCTGATCGCACAACCCGTCAAAATCATCAAGTCCGTTCTCACGGTCACTATTGCCTTGGGTGCGAGCCCCCTCTTGGCCAAGGAGTACAGCACGTAAGATCCGACGGTGCTGCCTTTGCCATGAGGTAATATCAACGCCTTCCCGGCCAAGGTCTTGCCCCTCAGCTCGTGGCCCCTCTCGACCACCGCCCCCGTCGACGGGTCGACTCCGCCGAGAAACGATATGGGCTCGCGGGTCACTAACGCCTCTCCGCGGAAGGACCCCTTCACCAAGCCCTTGCCCTTAAACACTAAACCTCTAAGGCCCCTTCCAGACATGTTCTCCTGCTCCCCAGAGCTATCGTGGCATTGGTCATGGTCTCAGCGTAGTACGCAGTCTTAGCCGAATCAGTCAAGACTACGTCGTTTCTCGATAGCTTCATGGGCGAGACCACCAAGCAAGTGTCTTTGACTAGGTGCGCCCCCGCCCTCTCAACCATCTCGAGGAGTCCCAGCTCTGAGGCCCTCTTGTAGACACTCCTCGAAGTCGATATTAGAAGAATGACGTCTTCTCTGACCCTCCTTCCTCTGAGCCTCTCCGCCACCTCCTCAACTTCTCTGAGGCTACAGTGGGGACAACCTATGAATACCACGGTGGGCCTCCTCGTCGGAGTCCATTCGTCGCGGACTCCCTTTAAGTCCTCGTCCGTTACGACAACGCGCTCGAGGTCACGCGCTCCTCGAAGATCTTGCTCAGCGGTCCAGAAGATCGATGTGGCGCTCGAAGCTCCGAGGCCAGCCGAGAAACATTTGAGCTTGTCGCCTGTAGTGCGCGTCTTTCTCTTCACCTTTATAAGGGGAGCTCCATCCGGTACAAGCTTTCCTACGACGAAACCCAAGAGGCTCCAGTCGGAGTAGTCGGATACCTTGGCTAAGACCTCGACTTCGACGCTTGGCCCCCTCTCATCGCTGTGGTCCTTAGTCAGGGCGGCCCTGCCAGTAATGGCTGCAGCTAGCGCTGAGGGGCCGCTTTCTCTGTTGGTGTAAGCGCCGATTACGCTGTTAGCGTAAATCACCGCCGACGACTCGGCCCAAGCGATGTGATCCCCCCTACGGGGCTTGTTGTCCGAGTAGTAGGGCGTACAAGTCAGCGAAGGCTGAACCCCCATGGCCTCAAGCGACCTTATGACCTCAAGCTGCTTCTCGAAGAAGACCTCGTCGACGCCGAAGAGCCACGGCTTATCTAGGTCAAAGCCACAGGGGTTCATGGTGGTCCTCACCCTCACCTTGGCACCCTCCTCAGCGAGGTCTTTGATGTACTCGAGCCCCGCGTCGCCTATGTTCTTGTAGGAGATCCCTGAAACGTGAGCACTCTTTATCTTAATGAGCTCTCCACAGCCGTAAGACTCGGCTATCGCCATTATCAACTCTAGAGACCTTCTACAAGCCTCTCCGTAGCGTCCTTCTAACATCATCTTCTCCGTCTTACTGAGCCTCACGGGCTTTCCCCTGGTATCCTCGCCCTCTCGAACCTTCTGACGTCGCCCCTCAAGGGTTTTGTTGCATCTACGCCCACCTTACAGGTCAAGAGGGTCTCCGGGTCGGCCGAGGGGTCGAGACTGGACCCCCTAGCTCCTCTCACCACGACAAGCCCCCTGTCCGCTTGAAACCTAGTCGCTATGGCCCACTCGACATCCCTAGGATCGTCTATGTCGACGTCGCCGTCGACGACCACTACGTGCTTGAGGCTGGGGTGGGCCCCGAAGGCCGCCATTATGGCGGTCTTGCCGTCTCCCTCGGTCATCTTGTCTATGGCCAGGACCGCATGAAGCCAACCACAACCTCCCTCGGTCAGGCGTATGCCGCGCAAGCCGGGCAACACCTTTCTAAGGGCCATCCAGAGCTCGGCCTCTTTGGGGAAGCCCATTAAGAGCTTGTGCTCGGTGCTCGCGGGTAGGATGGCTTGGTAGAGAGCATCGTCCTTAGCGTACACGGCCTCTACGCTCAATACCGGTTGCTTCCGGACGGCGTCGTACGTCCCAGTCACGTCAGCGAAAGGTCCCTCGTCGACCAGCTCGTCTGTCTTGATGACGCCCTCGACGACTATCTCGCCGTCCACTGGGACCAAAATGTTGTGCTTGGGCGTCGCAACGACTTTCATCTCGCAGTCGAGCAACCTATTGGCCACCCACAGCTCGTTGACGCCAAAGGGCGGCGAAGAAGCGGCCGCGACCGTTATCAGCGGATGACAACCTATCACCACCGCTACCGGTAAGTCAACCCCCCTCTCCTTAGCCCTCATGTATAGGGCGTAGAGGTGCCTGGGGACTATCCTTATGGCCGCTTTGTCGCCGCTCAAGACTAAGAGCCTGTGTATCGAGACGTTGCATACGTCCTCGAACTCGGCCACGGCGACGGAGCTGGTTATATACCTCCCCGCGTCCTTCTCGTAGTATTTAAAGACTGGGAGCTTGGCAAGGTTGCCATTTAATTTGTGGTAGTAGTCGCTAAATCCGCTCACTTCGGAAGCCCTCGCGGGCCTCTCCAATGCTTCGACGAGTCTTTGGTAGGCCTCGTTGTAGTCCCTAGCCTTAAGCCACTTCAGCAATCTCTTGCGAGAGCTCACAACGTTTCCGACGGCTTGCATGTCGTAACCCTTGACCTTTTTGAACAGCACTATAGGACCTCTGTCGTACTTCTTAAGAAAGAGTGGTGCCTCGAATATGGGCGAGACCTCGTCCTCGATGGTCAAGACCTCGTCCTCTCTGAACACCAGGTCTCTCAACCTCAACGCACTCACCACAAAGAGCGCCGAACGTCCCTCAAGTTATCGCTGGAAAAAATTTTAACTTAATGCTATCTCATTAGTACAGAGCCTCGTCAATGGATGAGGAGGAGCTCACGTGAGGAGCCTCTATGCCGTCACAGCTGAAGAGATACTCAAAGGTAAGGTCACTGACATATACTTCGAGAGGGCCAAAGAGGTCTTGAAGAAAGAGGGGATCTCTAGGCTCAGGGTCGTGGCCGAGGTGCACGCTTACTCGATGCCAAAGGGCTATGAGTGGGCCGTCTTAGTGGGAGTAGGCGAGGTCGCCAAGGTCTTGGAGGGCAAGGAGGTCGACGCTTACGCCCTACCCGAGGGGACCGTCTTTAAGCCAGTTCACCCGGTCATGAACATTGAAGGCCCCTACGAAGAGTTTTGCGAGTACGAGACCGCTATTCTCGGCATCCTGAGGCACTCGACTAGTATAGCGACAAAGGCGGCTAGGTGTAAGAAGATAGCCGAAGACAAGCCGTTGCTGTTCTTTGGCACTAGGGCCGTACACCCTCTGCTGGCATTGATTGTTGACAGGGCTGCCTACATAGGCGGATGTGATGGCATATCAGACGTCTACGGAGCGGAGAAGCTAGGCCTCAAGCCCGTGGGCACGATGCCTCACGCGCTCATAGTCTTGTTCGGCGATCAAGTGAAGGCCTGGAAGGCCTTCGACAAGCATATGCCAGAGGACGTACCCCGAATAGCCTTGTGCGACACTTGGTTTGACGAGAGAGTAGAGGCATTAATGGCTGCTGAAGCTCTCGGGCCGAAGCTCTATGGGGTGAGGTTCGACACACCGAGCTCGAGGAAGGGGAACATGAGGAGGATAGTGGAGGAGGCTCGGTGGGCACTCAATGCCAAGGGCCTCAATCACGTCAAGATAATTGTTAGTGGAGGGATTGACGAGGACACGATAATGCAGTTGAGGGACGTGGCCGACGGCTTTGGGGTCGGCACGTCTATAGCGTTCCCGCCTTCCGTGGACTTGTCAATGGACATAGTGGAGGTAGAGGGCGAACCCAGATCGAAGAAGGGCAAGTTGCCGGGGAAGAAGAACTTGTACAGATGCTGGAACTGCTTCGAAGATTACATGGTGTTATCCAAGGTGAAGATGGACAGCTGTCCTCGTTGCGGCTCTAAGGTTGAGGAAATGCTCAAGCCCATAGTATTAAAAGGCAAGGTAGTGTACGAAGAGAAGTCGCCCAAAGAAGTAAGAGAATACGTCTTGAAGCAATTAAGCCTAATCAAGGAGCTTAAGCCTGCGCCTTCTCCTTGAGGGCCTCTTTTATCTTCTTAATGGTCGACTTGAGGGCCTTCACCACGACTTCGCTAGCCGCCAGCACCTCCTCTGACATGCTCGAACCCCAATCAGTGCTCCTCGGTTGTACGCCCACTAGTATGATCTTCGACCCTATACTGTTCTGGATGTACTTTGCAAGCAGTGCAAGCGAAGGCTTGTGAGTTGAGACGCTCACCTCGTCAAACGTAGGCTCGAATGACAAGATTATGTCTCCAGGAGAGCCCTTGAAGTCAACGGCGTCCACTATTACCACGTGCGTGGGCCCAATCCTTCTAATAACATCGATGTAGTTCTCTGGGACTATGCCACAGTCTATGACTTCGACTAGCCCCCTCTCACGTAGCCTCTTAAGCCTCTTGGCGACGTAGGGGCCAAAAGCGTCATCTGCTCTCTCTTCATTGCCTATGCAAAGGATGACTACTGAAGGCTTCCCTCCCCTCATGATTTCCTCTGCGAGCTCTTTAGACAACTTCCTCCACACGGCTCTCAAGCTAATTTTTTGTTTAAGGCTAGGTTTAAATAATGTAGCCCAAACCTCTAGTTGTCGACCCTCCTTGTCGACCCCTAAGCCTCAGATAAAGGGCGAAGTAATGGATCGCTTCGTAGTCGTCAAAGGCGACGATGCAATAGCCCTGAGGCAGCTCGGATACTATGGTGAGGTGGGCGATAGGGGGGAAGTCGTGTTAGACCCCGTCGAGGCGGCGTACCTGCTCGAGCGCGACCTCCTCGTAGTCGAGATTGAGGGCAAGCAGTTGAGCTTCGCTGAGTTCTCGAGTTTGATTATGAGCAAGGATCCAAAGTTTTGGCTGAGGTACTTGATATACTCTGACCTCAGGAGGAGGGGCTACACCGTCAAGCCAGGCTTTTCCCAAAATCACGTGGAGCTCAGGCTCTACAAGAGAGGTGCAGAGGCTGGCAAGGAAGGGGCTAAGTACTTGGTGTTCGGGGTCGCGGAGGGGATTCCCATAGACCTTAGGACAATAATAGAAAAGGCCCGGGAAGCGCGAAACTTGAGAAAAGAGCTTATAATAGCAGTCATAGACTCTCAAGGGGAAGTCTGCTACTATGCGATAACACTGTCGGAGTTGTAGGGGGAGCGTAGCGTCTTGGAGAAGTCGGGCTTAAGGAGGCCTCGAGGCACGAGGGACTTCCTACCTTGGGACATGATCAAGAGGCGCTTCGTTGTAGAGACAATAAGGTCGGTTTTTGAGCTCTACGGCTACGACGAGATCGAGACCCCAGCCTTCGAGCTCTTAGACGTCTTGACGGCCAAGTGCGGGCCTGAGGTTAAGGAGCAGATATACGCCTTTAAAGACAAGGCTGGCCGCGACCTCGGCCTGAGGTTCGACCTCACGGTACCTCTAGCAAGAGTCGTCGCTAGTCATCCGGACCTCCCAAAGCCGTTTAAGAGGTATTGCATATCGAGGGTGTGGAGGTACGAGGAACCTCAAAGTGGGAGGTTCAGAGAGTTTTGGCAGGCCGACGCGGATATCGTCGGTAGCGCGAAGATGGACGCCGACGCAGAGGTCATAGCCGTCGCTATATCTTGTTTGAAGAGGCTAGGGATGAGGAACTTTAAAGTGAGGCTGAATAACAGGAAGGTCCTTGAATCTATCGTGGCTTCTGCTGACGTGGAGAGAGAAATGTGGCTTAGCGTGTTCAGGGCCATAGATAAGCTAGACAAAGTCGGGCAGGAAGGCGTTAAACGGGAGCTCAAGAGGCTCGGCTTAACCGATGACCAGATATCGACGATAATGATGCAGATATCGAAATACGGTAGCTTGGACGCAGTGGAGAGAGAGGTCAGCCACGTGCTGACGGAGAGGGGCAAAGAGGGCTTCGATGAGCTGGCAGAGATAATAAGCAACCTAGAGCTCTACAACTGCTCCGAGTACGTAGTCGTAGACCTGAGCCTGGCGAGGGGCTTGGACTATTACACAGGGCCGATATTTGAGGTCTCTGCCGAGACTAACGTGAACGTTGGTAGCGTGGCGGGAGGGGGTAGGTACGACAACCTCATAGAATTGCTTGGAGGTCCTCCGACTCCCGCGACTGGCATATCGTTGGGCATAGACAGACTGGTTGAGGTGCTGAGCGAGGCGAACATGTTGCCCATGGCGAGGACCCTGACCCAAGCGTTTGTCGCCTACACGAACCCCTCCCTCAAAAAAGAGGCAACGGCGGTCGCCGAGAAGCTAAGGAGCGAGGGCATTAGGGTTGAGGTAGACGTCATGGGTCGAAAGTTAGACAGACAACTGAAATATGCCGACGCAAAGGGGATCCCATACGTGGTAATCTTAGGCCCTCAAGAGGTAGAGAAGGGCGTTTACAGGGTAAAGGACATGGGGGCTCGCAAAGAGCGTCTCGTGAATTTGCAAGAGCTCGTGGAGCTCCTTAAAGGGCACCGCTAAACGTACATTCTACGGCGTTGTTGACGTCAGTTCTGATGCTAAGCATCCTCGTCGATACCACTCTCCCTCTTAACCTTTTGAACCGCCTCAACCATAGACTTGAGTTTCTGGAACACTACGCTCATAGCTTCATCGCACCTCACCGCTTCCGCCAGCCCTCTAAATCCACAGTCTGGCGCGGCTACTATTCGAGGGCCGTAGAGCCTCAGCGCCTTCTCCAGCAGCCCCTCTACTTCTTGGACGCTCTCAACCTTAATCTCCGCGTCTGAGGGCTTTGTCGTCACTACCCCTATTCCGAGCAACTTATTGGCCTTTGCCAGCTCGGCTGAGCTATAGGCCTCAAAGTTTTTTGGAAACCCCGCGAACTCGTGGTGCAAGATATCGACTTCCAGCTTTAACGTCACTCTAGAGAGCCCCCTCACGTCGCCGCATACGTGCAGCCCCCTTTCAACACCTCGACTTAGATCCTTGAAGGTTCTATTTAGCACTCTTATCGCGAACCTCTCATCATATCCATACCACAATGCGTAGTAGAGCGCTGGCTCGTCGATGAAGGCTACCTCGACCCTCTCGATGCTGACAATTGACGACAATATGTAGGCCAAAGCGTCGGCGAAGTTCTCAACTATATCGGGATACGACATAGCCGATTTGTCTAAGAACTTGACGATCGACGAGAGCGTGAAGGGGCCCGTCACCTGAACTTTTATGCCCCCCTCAAAGCCTAGGCCTTTAAGTATCGTCGACGCCAAGCCCAGTTCTCGTACTATGGCTGGCTCTCGAGGCGGCTCGACGGGACCGGTCAACAGATAACTCTCCCCCCTCTTCTCGATACCCCTCCCTCGCTCGGCTATGTCATTTAAGAATATCGCGCAGAAGTCCTCGAGCTGAGGAAGCGCGGGGTAGTCAATCCCAGCCTTAACCTGGATTTCAAGGCTGCGCTTGAAGTTCTCGGTGCTTGGGGAGAGGGGGAAGCTCCCTATGGTAGTGGTGGTGAGCGGCCTCATCTTCTCCACCATCGCGACCTAGGCTCGGATCGAATATAGGTAAGCCGCTCTTTTAAACTACCTAGGAGATTTACTAGATTGCGTGGCCTCGAGCCGTCGCATTAAAGAGCTGTTAGGGCTGTTGCGGCAGAAGCTGTACGACGAGGTCGACCGCATCAGCAGAACAGTAGTCTCCGTCTTCAACGAGAAGGTCCTCTCACTGGGCCAAGAGGATTTGTGGCGTTTAATAGACGGCATCACAGGCGGCTTAGGTTATACAGCAGAAGACAGAGATGTAACGAGGTTGATAATTTACGGCTCCTACATAGCGTGGGTCGAAGCTGTTAAGCCGGGCTCCAGAGTGCTTGAAATAGGTACTGGGCTTGGGAGGACCTGCTATTCGGTTCTTTCAACAGCTCTTCCTTCGCTTTATCTAACGATAGACTCCTCACCCGAGATACTCGCGATAGCGCTTTACAGAAACCCCTATCCGCTGTTTCAAGAGGCACTTTGGAACCCGGTCGTCAAGTTGTGTCTCTGTGATGCAGCGATCGCCGTGCGCCACATGAACGACTTTTTCGACCACATAATTCACGACGGTGGTCCGAATCCCAACAAGAACCCCGCCCTATTTTCAAGAACCTTCTTGAGCGACTTGGTCTCCCTCCTAAAAGCTGGAGGGACTCTCTCGGTCTTTGGGGGCAAGAATAGGAAGTGGCAGGACAGACTATATCGCGAGCTAAAAGCCCTCGACCTCTCGGTGTCCTCTGAGCCCTTGCCCTACTCTCCCGTGATAGTATTTCATTGTATTAAGAGGTAGTGGTCCCCGGGGCAGGATTTGAACCTGCGACCACTCGGTCTCGGCCGACGGGCTTTCATTGCGGCGAAGACCGCCCCTCGGCCCGCGCACAAGGGGCTACAGCCGAGCGCTCTACCACTGAGCTACCCGGGGCCTTCGAGTCTATTCAAAAGACTCGAAGGGCTCTTAAGCTTTACTTCGATATGAAACGACTGAGGCCCTCCTTGAGACCAACTAGTTTTAGGCCTATGAAAGAGTAGCAGATGATTGATGCCCGCGCCCCTCTATTTAGCGAAGAAGAATTGGCGCCCCGGGGAGGACTCGAACCTCCGACCTACGGGTTTCTGCCAACGCAATAACAGCCCGCCGCTCTGCCTAACTGAGCTACCGGGGCCTTCCGCTAGCATACTTGGGTTGCCTCACTAAAACTTTACTAGCGCTTTTCGGTCAGAACTCCCTTGGGATTTTGGCCTTTACGCCTAAGGCCCCCTCGTAGAGGTCCTTTAAGTACAACAGCTTGGCCGAATGCTCGACCATGCATAGTATCTGATACGTGTGGTCGATGAACTTCGACGATGCAAAGACCCCATGGCCCCTGACTATGACGGCCCAACGACTCATCAACTTGCTAGCCACCTCGCTGGCCAACGCAGGAGAGCCGGGCCTGCCCTCTACCACTGGCACGCACCTCAAGACGTGATAGCCCTCAGAGTCTATAGGCACGAGCTCGTCGATGAAGAACGATAGGGCGACTGAAAATGGAGGATGGGCGTGCAACACAACGAGGTTGTTCGTCCTTCGATATATCTCCCGATGCACGGGCGTCTCTGTGGACGCTATGATGTCGTAGCTCGAAGGCCTGTCGACAGGGACTTTGACCACGTCCTCTGGCCTGAGGTCCTCGAGCGAGCAGGCGTGTCTAGTTATCCACATGTAGCTCCCTGACCTAACGCTCAGGTTCCCGCCGTGCGCCGTCACGTAACCCCTCTTAGCCATTCTGGAGGCGTACTCTCTCAGCACTTCGTAGACCTCGCGGTTTATGTCCCTCTCCAAGGTCGTACGACCCCCTTTAAGCCAAGTCTGGCAAGGCACTCCTCCGTCGGCACCCCCTCAGGGCTCCAACCCCTCACTGCGTAGTACTCTCTGACCATCTGGTCGAGCGGTGGGGCCCTGCCAGCCGTGGGACCTAGAGCTAACGGGGTCAACAGCCTCTCAGGCAAGGTGTCGTCTTTTGCACTAAACCCCTCCCTCAAGTTAAAAAGCCTTGTCAGAGCCCAGACCCTCTCACCCACCATTAATAGCTCCTCTTTAGAGAACTCCACTCCAGTAACAGCGCTCAACATAGCGCTCAAGGGCTCTTCATCGAACTCTACGGCGAAGTGCTTGCACATGACCAAGCTGTCGTAAGCGGCCGCTAAGTCTTGCGTGTACTTGACCAAGGAGGGCTTCTCGAAAGACGAGAACCTGTTCACTAAGTTGGGTACGCCTATGACTTCGAAGGCTATGGTCCAGCTCCTCAAATGGCAGGCGCCGCGATAGGAGGTCGCATAGGAAAGAGCTATCCCGAAAGCCCCTCTAGGGTCGTAGGCGGGTATTTCCAAGCCCTTTACGCTCATGGATAGTTCTCCTTCTCCATACATCTTGGCGAGCCTCAAAGAGCCTTCAGCTAGCCTCTCTCCATAACCTCTCCTGTAGGCCGTCTCAACTATTAACCCCTTCAATTTATCGGCCTCGCCCCACCTCAAGTCGAGCTCTACCTTACCCTTTTCGACTAGTTCCAAGAGGCACGCTAACGTCACGCCCATGGATATAGTGTCCAGCCCGAGCTCGTTGCATAAGTGGTTCATCTCAGCGACGTCTCTCAAGTCGTCGACCCCGAGCATGCAACCTAAGTTGGCGATGCTTTCATACTCTGGTCCTTCGCAGACGACATTGTCCGTCTTGGTGACTCTCTTGCAAGCTATGGGGCAGTTGTAACAGCCCCTTCTCCCTACAACTAACTTAGCAAGCTCTTCGGCCGAAAGCCTGTGAGCCCTCTCAAAGAAGCCCCTCTTGAAGTTCATCGTCGGCAAGAGGCCCCAATCGTTTATGACCGTCAGTAGGGCGTCGGTCCCAAAGTCCCTCAGGGTCCTGCTCAAGTAAGGGCTCCAAGTGATCCTAGTGCGCATGTTGTCCAAGAGCTCGTCGAGCCTCTTGCTGTCGGCCTCCTCCACGGGCCTCGATCCGCTTGCAACCACGGCCTTTAACTTCTTAGACCCGAAGACGGCGCCGAGCCCTCCCCTGCCGAAGGCGTGCCCGCCGTCGCCCATGACCGAGGCCAGCCTGACGAGATTCTCCCCAGCAGGCCCTATTGCTATAGCAGAGCTCTTGTATCCATGCCTCTTCCGCAACTCTTGGATCGTCTCCGTGACCCTAAGCCCCCATAGGTCTCGAGCGGGAAGTATTTCCGCCCCGCCGTCGTACATGTGCACGTAGACGGGCTCTTCCGAGGCGCCGCATATCACTACGAAGTCGAACCCGCATCTTTTAAAGTACGTCGGGAAGAGGCCCCCACACGTAGAGTCGAAGAACGTCGACGTCAGGGGCGACTTAGAGACCAAAGTGGCCCTAGAGGTCCCGTAGACTCGACTGCTGGTTAAGGGGCCCGACGCCAGTACCACGATGTTGTCTCTGGACAGCGGCTCAACGCCTGGTCTTAAGTGCTCGTACAGCCAGTAAGCCCCCAGACCTGTGCCTCCTAAGAACATTCTCAAGAGGTCTTGCTTAAGCACCTCAACGCTGACCTCTCTCTTGGTCAAGTCAACTCTAAGGGCCCTGCCCCACCAACCGGCCATGGATACCACTTCTTTGCCGCTTCTTCTCTGGGCTTATGGGGTTTTAAGCATTTGCCGCTTTTCTGGTGCGAACGTCTCAGGCACGATCGATCGTAGAGACTTTAAGGCCTCGGCCTCACACGTATTACATCTGAAAGCCCGCTTCTCACCGTTGAGGGAAAGCTGAGGGGTGGATTGAATGGAGGTAGAGTTGCTCGCCTACGACAGCATGGGGGTGAGGTCCATGGCAACGGTCATCGAGACTAAGGACCTCAGGTTGATGATAGACCCGGGAGTAGCGCTTGCCCCTTATCGCTACGGCCTCCCGCCCCATCCTATAGAGATCAAGAGGCTCAACGAGGCGTGGAGCGTCATAGAAGAGAGACTCGCCGACTGTAGCCACGTGGTAATAACTCACTACCACTACGATCACCATGAGCCCGAGTCTGCCCGCCTCTTGGTCAATAAGGCAGTCTACGTCAAGCATCCGACCCAGAACATAAACTTCAGCCAGAGGAGAAGGGCTGCCTTCTTCTTGTCGAGGATAAGCGAAGCCGGTGGGTTCTATGAATATGCTGACGGGAGGGAGATAAAGGTGGGCACCACAAGCATAAGGATATCGGAGCCCGTGCCCCATGGAACCGATGCCAAGCTGGGTTACGTGGTTATGGTCTCGGTGTGCGACGGAGAGGAAAAAGTGCTTTTTACGTCAGATGTGGAGGGACCCTCTCTCGAGAGCCAGCTAGAGGTCATATTACGAGAAAGGGCTAGCATGCTCATAGTAGACGGCCCTATGACGTACATGCTCGGGTATAGGTACTCGTATGAAAGTTTGGAGCGCTCCATAAACAACTTGATCAGGATATTGCGTGAGACGCCCGTGAGGGTAATGATCCTCGAGCACCATTTATTGAGGGACCTGGACTATAAGAGGAAGATCGAGCCCGTGATCAGGGAGGCAGAGACCAGGGGGGTTGAGTTGCTCTCGGCAGCTGAGTTTGAGGGCAAGCCGGTTGAGTTGCTCGAAGCGCGTAGGAGGGAGCTCTACGCATTAGACAAAGAGCTAGATGGAGCAGAGGGCTCTGAACATGTCTAGCGTTATCTTCCTGAAACAAGGGCTTGGGTCGAGGATATGTAGAGTCTCTTGTCCCCGAGATCCACCACGTAGTCGTCCTCTTTAGGCGGCTTGAGCTCTATTGGGGCTATCACGAGCCAACGCAATCAGTACTGACCCTGTACTCGAAGGGCTCCTTCTTCAAGAGCTCTAAAAGCTCGTCCTCTATCTCGATCTCCAGCCTCTTGCCGTCATACCTTACGGCGGTCACCTTCACGCGGACCATCGAGAGGTATTTACAAAGGTCGCTACGAGGGCTCTCTTGCCAGGAGATGCAAGCGTAATGGTAAAGAAGGCAGGGCCCGAAGGGGTCGTCACGCCTTCTTGTATAGGCCATCGATCCTGACGAGCTTCCCTCGGACCACCATTTCGTCGAGTATCTCCTTGAAGACGTCGATCGAGAACTCTATCTCATAGCTCTCCTTAAACTCCTTGGCTATGACTTCGGGGGTCCACCCTGCCTCGGGCCTCTCACTCACTATCCTCATTATCAAGTTCGTCATGTCCTCAGTGAAGTTCCAAGGGTACATGTACCACGTCCACTCCTTGACCTCGTCGACGTAGTAGTCGGGCACTATCAGTGACGTCGAGGGTATGAGCTGCATCGTGGCGACCCTCAGTTCACTGGGCCTGCAAACCTCTTGGATGTGCTTCTTGGCCACTATTATGCTCTTGCCAGTGTCCGCTATGTCGTCGACTATCAGCACCCTTTTCCCGCTGAAGTCGTAGTTGAAGGGGTACTTTATCGTCGCCTCCTCCTTGTGCTTCCCCGTCTCTATCCAGTGCTCTACCTTGATGCTCAAGAGGTCCACGACGTCTAAGTAGTCGCACAACAACCTCGCTGGCGTAAACCCCCCTCTGGCTATGGCCACCACGACGTCTGGCTTGAACCCAGAGCCCCTTATCTTCTTCGCTAGCTCCTTGCACCAGCAGACCACGTCCTCCCACTTGACCAGTTTAACCTTCATCTTCTGAGGCATAATGCATGCACCGCCTATACTTTGCACCTTGAAGGGCTTATTTGCTTTTAAGTGGCTGACAGAGCGAAGCATTTTTTGCTTAAGCCGTTTTAAGTTGAACACGTGGTCTTCATGTCTAAGGAGAAGGCTGAGATAGGGGTCATCGGGGGATCAGGCCTCTACGATCCGTCCATGTTCGGCCCTTCTCAGGAGATGAAGGTCTACACGCCCTACGGCCCGACCTCCGACTCCATATTCTTATGCCAGTACAGGGGCAAGTCCATAGCATTCATACCGAGGCACGGCCGAGGCCACAAGATACCGCCTCACAAGATTAACTACAGGGCAAACATATGGGCCCTCAAGGAGCTGGGGGTCAAGAGGATAATATCCGTGTCGGCCGTGGGTAGCCTGAGGGAGGACTACGCACCAGGCGACATAGTTGTGGCCGACCAGTTCATAGACTTCACTAAGAAGAGGGACTACACGTTTTACGACGGCGGAATCGTGTGCCACGTGTCGCTCGCGGACCCCTTCTGTCCTCAGTTGAGGGAAATAGCCATTGAGACCTTAAGGGAGCTGAAGTTTAAGTTCCACGACAAGGGGACGTACATATGCATAGAGGGCCCTCGCTTCTCTACGAGGGCTGAGTCGAGGCTCTTCAAGAGCTGGGGGGCCGACGTAATAGGAATGACCTTAGTACCAGAGGTCAACCTGGCTAGGGAGGCTGAGATATGCTACTTGGCGATAACGCTCGTGACAGACTATGACGTCTGGGCTCCGAAGCACGTCACCGCCGAGGAGGTCACGAGGGTCATGGCCGAGAACGTCGATAAGGCGAAGAAGTTGCTGGCGGAGCTCATACCTAGGATCCCCGTCGACCGCACGTGCAAATGCGGCGAAGCGCTCAAGGAGGCCTTGGTGTAGTGGACTTCAAGGTCAGGGACGTCTCTCTCGCGGAGCGAGGTAGTGGCCTAGTCAAGTGGGCTAGGGACCACATGCCCGTACTAGCGGAGATAAGGAAGAGGTTTAAGAAAGAGAGGCCTCTCGAGGGCATCACCATCGGTGCGTGCCTCCACGTAACCAAGGAAACAGCGGTCTTGGTCGAGACGTTGCTAGATGGTGGCGCGAGGGTCGCTCTATGCGCCTCAAACCCCCTCTCGACCCAAGACGAGGTCGCGGCTTACTTAGCGTCCATAGGCGTCAATGTTTACGCTTGGAAGGGCATGGACTTCGAGGGCTACTACGAAGCCATAGGGAGGGTCTTATCCAAATCCCCTGACATAACCATCGACGATGGTGCCGACCTCGTCTCGACGATACACAAGTTAGCTTACGGAGAGAAGTCGAAGGAAGTCGAAGTGGTAAAGAGGATCCTGGGCGCCGCGCCGAGCTTAAAGGTGATTGGAGGCACTGAGGAGACGACAACAGGCGTCACGAGGCTGAGGGCGCTGGCGAGGGAGGGCAAACTCTTGTATCCAATAATAGCGGTCAACGACGCATACACGAAGTTTCTCTTCGACAACAGGTACGGCACTGGGCAAAGCACCATAGACGGCATACTCAGAGCGACCAACGTCTTGTTGGCTGGGAAGGTGGTCGTCGTGGCAGGGTACGGTTGGTGCGGTAAAGGCGTTGCCATGAGGGCTCGTGGCATGGGCGCGCGCGTTGTGGTCACGGAAGTGGATCCAGTGAAAGCCCTAGAGGCGGTCATGGATGGCTTCACGGTAATGCCCATGTCCGAGGCCTCTAAGATAGGCGACATATTCATAACTGTTACGGGAGACATCAACGTCGTAAGGGGAGAGCACATGTTGAAGATGAAGGATGGGGCGATACTGGCCAATAGTGGTCACTTCAATGTCGAGATAAGCCTCGAAGACCTCGAAGCGATAACGAGCGAGAAGAGGGAGATAAGGCCTTACGTGACCGAGCATGTGCTAGTCAACGGCAAGAGGCTGTACCTCTTGGCCGAGGGACGGCTGGTGAACCTCGTCGCCGCCGAAGGGCACCCAAGCGAGGTCATGGACATGTCGTTTGCTAATCAAGCTCTCTCCGTTGAATACTTAGTGAGGCGAGGTCGGGAGCTAACACCTCGCGTGTATCCCGTTCCGAGAGAGATAGATGAGGAGGTCGCTAGGCTAAAGCTCAAGTCGATGGGCATCGAGATAGACTCCCTAACGGAGGAGCAGAAGGCTTACCTAGAGAGCTGGAAAGCTGGGACCTGAAGTTCTCAACAAGTATTATAAACTGCCTCAGCTATTTTAGCATCGGCGGGATCTAACAAGAAATGAAGGAGATGCCAGAAGATGCAAAGCAACGAAGACGAGGAGTTTCGAGAGTATTTAGCCCTACTCGATAGGGCCCTCAGCCAGGTTCCGGCCAAACCGACATCCGGCGAGCGCTTCCAAATCCCCAAGGCGAAGGTCATGGTCATAGGCAACAGAACCATAATACAAAACTTCAAGGAGATAGCCTCAACGCTCAATAGAGTGCCCGAACAGTTCTTCAACTTCTTGCTCCACGAGCTCGGGACCGCAGGGACGATAGAGGATACGAGGGCCGTTTTGCACGGCAAGTTCTCGAAGGAGAAAATAGATAGCTTAATTGAAGTCTACACGAAGCTCTACGTCATATGCCCCGTTTGCAAGGGCGTTGACACGGTATTGCGTAAGGAGGGTAGGGTGCTGATGATACACTGCACGGCCTGCGGCGCCATAAGTCCCGCGAGGGGGACTTAGTTGTCAGAATCAAGTCCCTCGGAGATAGAGGTCTACGTGAAAGTCCACCATCACGGAAAGGACGTGGTGGTGGCCATCTGCGACGAAGACTTGCTCGGCAAGACCTTCACGGAGGGGGGCGTGAAGATAGAAGTCAGCGAGCAGTTCTATGGGGGCGAGAAGATGAAGATCGAAGAGGCTATGAAGATAGCGAAGAAGGCGACGATAGCGAACTTCCTCGGCAAAAACAGCGTTAAGTACGCGGTCAAGAGCAAGTTGGTGCACAAAGATGCCGTGATAGTAATAGCTTCTATCCCACACGCACAGCTAGTGAAAATGATATAGCCCGGCATGACAAGTCATGACCTCTAGCAATTCGCTGAGGAGATTTTGTGCGAAGTGCGGTGCTGAGATAAGCCTATCCGAAGCTTCGGGCTTCGGAAACCTGTGCCCGACCTGCTACGCTAACGTCCATGGGGTAGCGGTATTACCTCAAGAAGTCTCACTGACACTTTGTAGAAAGTGTTTCTCCGTTAAGGTAAGGGGCCGGTGGTTGCCAGTAGACCTGTCCTCCGAAGGCGCCGCCGTCGAAAGAATAAGACATGCTATTGAGAGCGAAGTCGAGAGGTCTTGCGACCTCAAAGTGTTTGTTGCTCTTACACCTCAAGAGGCTTACCAAATCTTATCAGGTAAACAAGTTGCGGTGACTATGACCTTTAGCGAAGAGGTCCGTCCGCTTCTTAAAGTCCGAGAAGCCTTGAGGACCTTGAGCGTGAGGCCTCAGTTCTCGATATGCCTCACATGCCTCAAGATGGTGGGCAAGAAGTTTGAGGCTACGATACAATTGAGGGACTTTGACGATGAAAAGCTCAAGCGGATAAAGTTCCTCGTAAATAAGTTGATAGTCGAGAGGTCAGGGGGTTCTCACAACGTACAAACGGGCGCGGTGTGGGAGGAAGTCGATGGTGGGGTGGACATAAAGCTCCCGTCGATAGATCTAGCACGTAAGATAGCTGGCCTCATCAAGAAGAACTTCAAGGTCCAGATGAAGGAGTCTTTCAAGGACTCTGGATGGGATAGGAGCAGAGGCAAGCCCTTCCGCAAGTTGACGATACTCCTCAGGTCTCGAAACGCTTAATAGCTCACGCCTCCGCTTAATCACTTCGGATAAGCTTGAAGCAGAAGGAGGAGAAGAGAGAGCTACGCCTTCCAGCCGAAGGAGAGGTGGTAGGTCTAATAACGAGGCTCTTGGGCAATGAGAGGGCTGAGGTCAAGACCGCCGACGGAAAGGTGTTGCAATGTAGGATACCAGGCAAGTTGAGGAAGAGGCTTTGGTTTAAAGAGGGGGACTTCGTTTTAGTGGCCCCATGGGACTTCCAGCCTGGCAAAGGAGATTTGCTCTGGAGGTACGCGAAAGACGAGGTAGAAGAGCTCAGACGACGTGGGTTGCTCGGCGTTCTAGAGGAGGAGCAAGGTTAGTAGCCCAATATCTCTGCCAGTACACTTTTGACTTCAGCCTTAACGCCCCTCTTCTTAAAGAAATTGGTTATGTTCTTGACGTCTCTTTCGAGGAAGAAATCTGCGTTGGGATGACTCGTCAAAACAGCTTGACCAAAGTCGAAGAAGATGGGGTCTTCTTTCCAAACCATTATGTTGTATTCGCTTAAGTCTGCGTGGACTATCTTCGCCTTGCAATAGAGGGTCTTTACGTTATCCACGATCTTCCAAAACATTCTCTCATAATCGCCGACCTCGGCATCCTTTAGGAGGGGCGCCGGGACGCCGTTTTCACCTATAAAGGACATCACTATGATGTTCTTGTAGACCGCTACGGGCTTGGGGACGCTGACGCCAGCTTCGTAAGCCCTCTCGAGGTTCTTGAACTCCTTCAAAGCCCAAGCGTACACGAGGTGCCTCGTATCTCTCTTTATCCTCTTGAACCTAGGGTCTCCGTCTATGTACTGCGAGACGGTTTTCTTGAACTCTCTAGTCGAGGTCAAGAATATTTTCACGGCCAAGTCCTCTCCTTGTGGGGATTTGGCCCAATAGACCCTAGACTCCTTTCCGGTGTCGACGACGCCGTAGAGGACGTCTATGACCTTCTTGTTTATGAGCTTGTACAGAGCTTGAAGTGTGAACGTGTCGAATACTTCTTCCACGGTCTTCAACAGATCTTCGTCCTTCCGCCTCTTCTCCCCTTTCTCGAAGAACTTCTCCTCCCACTCTTCGGACAACCTTCGTCAAGATAACCGAGGGGTCTTGCTTATATATAACCCTATTCGCCTGATATGTATTAGCTCAAGCAGGTAAACGGTGACAACATTGCCAAGCATAGTCTACAGGGACTACGTGCAGATACCTGTCGAGAGGGTTGGCGCACTCATAGGCAAGGGAGGCAGCGTCAAGAGGGAGGTCGAAGAGACTTACGGCGTAGAGCTGGAGATAGAGAGCTCCACCGGAAGGGTCTGCGTAAAGCTCTTGGAGTCATCAAACCCCGCCAACCTCCTAACGGTCAAGAACATAATCCGAGCCATAGGCCACGGGATAAGCCCCGAGAGAGCTCTAAAGATATTTGGAGAAGAGGACGCGACCCTTCACGTAATAGACCTAAAGTACATCCTCGGCGACTCGAGGAACAACTTGGTGAGGGTCAAGGGACGCTTGATAGGTGAGAAGGGCAAGGCGAGGAAGTTGATAGAGGAGCTGACGAATACTGCCATATCGATATCGGACCACACGGTTGCCATAGCCGGCAAGCTCGAGAACGTGGAGGTAGCTCGTAGGGCCATTGAGATGCTGATATCGGGGCGCCCTCACAGTGTCGTCTGGAAGTACCTCTACTCAATGAGAAGGAGGCTTAAGAGGGAGGGCTTCATACTCTGGGAGCCAAGAGTTGAAGGCCTCGAATCAATGGAGGGCACTACCGAAGGCGAGGGGGAGGGTGGAGAGAGTGGCTAAGTGGATAGTAACGTGCGCGTGGCCCTACGTTAACTACATCCCTCACTTGGGCACCATGATAGGCTCAGCACTATCAGCCGACGTCGTAGCGCGATACCTTAGGATGAAGGGCGAGGACGTAATCTTCGTCAGTGGATCTGACGAACACGGGACGCCCATAGAGGTAGAGGCGATAAGGAGAGGCGTTGAGCCCAAGGCCCTGTGCGACGAGAACCACGCGAAGATAAGTGCGCTCTTTGAGAAGTGGGGCATATCGTTCGACAATTACTCGAGGACCGAGAGCCCACACCACAAGGAGTTCGTCAGGTCGTTCTACATGAAGGTCTACGAGAGGGGCTACGTGTACGAGGAGGACGTGGAGTTGCCCTTCTGCCCTCGTTGCCAGATATTCCTGCCAGACAGGTTCGTGACCGGCGAGTGCCCCCACTGTGGCTTCGAGGACGCTAGGGGGGATCAATGCGATAACTGTGGGAGGCTTCTTGAGCCCAATAAGTTAGTGAGGCCGAGGTGCGCGATATGTGAATCGACCCCCAAGTTCAGGAGGACGAAGCACTGGTTCTTTGACCTACCAAAGCTCGAGCAAGAGTTGAAGGAGTACATAGACAAAGCGCCCTTCTTGACTGAAAATGCTAAAAATATGAGCATGAGCCTCCTCAATGAGGGGCTAAGGCCAAGGTCTCTAACGAGGGACAACAAGTGGGGTATACCAGCGCCCTTCCCGGGCGCCGAGGGCAAGACCATCTACGTGTGGATGGAAGCCGTTCTGGGCTACATATCGGCAACCATAGAGCTCTTCGCCAGAAGGGGGATGCCCGAGAAATGGAGAGAGTACTGGTTCGACAAGGACACGAGATTCTTGTGCTTCATAGGGAAGGACAACATCCCGTTTCACACGCTGATACTCCCAGCACTCCTGATGGCGTCGGGGGAGGGCTATGTCCTCCCGTGGGGGGTTTCGGCAACTGAGTACCTGTTGTTCGAGGGCCAGAAGTTCTCAAAGAGCAGGAGGATAGGGGTGTGGATCGACGAGGCCTTGGAGATGTATCCAGTGGACTATTGGAGGTACGTCCTACTTTGCCTGAGGCCCGAGGGGAGGGACGTCAGTTTCACTTGGACCTTGTTCAAAGAGCTCGTGAACTCACACCTCAACGATACCCTCGGCAACTTCATCTACAGGGTTCTGAGCTTCACGTCGAGGGCCTTCGACTCAAGAGTGCCGACTCCGAGAGAAGGTTGGACCGATGAGGAGCTCTGGGGAACAGCTTTGGAGAAGTTCGAGCTCTGCACGTCGAACTTAGACAGCTTCAAGATAAGGGATGCGCTGCAAAACGTCATGGACTTGGCCAGAGAAGGCAATAGGTATCTGAACGAGAGGGCTCCTTGGGAGGCGATTAAGCAAGGACGAAGAGAAGAGGCCTCGACGAGCATCTATGTGTGCATAAATGCCATAAAGTCCTTGGCGATAATGCTGGCGCCCTTCATACCTAACACTGCTAACGAGATATGGAGGGGCCTCGGATATGCGACGAACGTCCACAGCGAGAGGTGGGAAGAGGCCCAAAAGCCTGTAGAGCCAGGAAGGGAGTTGCCTCCACCAAAACCCTTGTTTGCGAAGATAAGGTAGTCCTTACGACAAGCTCTCTACAACGGCATTTTTGGCCTCCTTACTCTTCGCCGAGAACCTCGGCCTCTTGTCCTCGGATATGGCGTCCAGACCTCTCACGAAAGTCTCCGAGATGTTGTTTCCTTGCTTCCCGCTCATAGTCTCGCTCCGAAGAGAGACCTAAACATCAAAGCTTTTAAGGTTGGGTCTTACACATCAACAGCTTAGACTTAAGGGTCGGCTATGAGGAGTGCTTAGCAAGTTTCGATCGACAACTTTAAAGCCCACGAGGGACATGATACCTTTGCGTTTAATGCTTTGTTTCTCTTTCGAAATGCGAGGGGAAAGACAAAATTGAAGGTCTACATCGAGACCTACGGATGTTGGCTAAACAAGGCGGATAGCCAGGTCGTAGAATCGATGCTAAAGAGGGGAGGGCATGAAGTAACCAACGACTTAGAAGAGGCAGACGCCGTAGTGGTCAACACTTGTGCTGTAAGAGCTGAGACCGAGAGGAAAATAGCGAGGAGATTAGAGAAGCTCGAAGAGTGGAGAAGACATCGCGCTAACAGGAAGCTCGTGGTGATTGGTTGCCTGGCTAGGGCTAGACCAGCTTTCATCGCGTCGACCTCTCCATCAGCAAGCATTCTCGGGCCCAACGCCATCCACTTGATCTTAAGGGCCTTGCACGAAAGGGTCGTGGACGTAGGCTCTGATAGAAGGTCTGTATTCGAGTTGCCAACGTACAACGGATCCAGTAAGAGGTTGGTGATACCCGTGGCGGTGGGTTGTCTGGGCTCGTGTAGCTACTGTATAATGCCGATATCGAGGGGGAGGCTCTCTAGTTGCCAGCCCCAAAGGATCCTGAGGCTCTTCGTCGACGCAATATCCAAAGGAGCTAAGGAGGTTTACTTGGTCGCCCAAGACCTGGCCTCATACGGCTTAGACATAGGCACGAGCTTTCCAGAGCTTCTTCGAGCGCTCCTTGAGTGCAAGGGCGACTACATGATAAGGCTGGGCATGATGGAGCCCTCGACGCTATCGGCCATGGCTCGAGAGTTGATAGAGTTCTACTTCGACGACCGGGTTTACAAGTACTTACACCTCCCTATGCAATCTGGTAGCGATAGGATACTGCACCTCATGAACAGGAAGTACACAAGCAGCTCCTTCGTAGATCTCGTAAACTTTTTCAGGTCGAAAGTCGACCTGTTCTTAGCCACGGACGTGATCGTGGGCTTCCCCACTGAGACGGAGGAGGACTTCGAGCAGACGTGCAGGGTCTTGGAGAAGATAGCTCCAGATAAGGTCCACGTAGCCAGGTACGCCTTGAGGCCCTTTACTAAAGCCGCGTCGATGCCCCAGCTCTCGGATCACGTGAAGAAGGAGAGGTCTAGGGTTCTTGACGAGCTAGTCAAGGAGCTCACGCTGAAGAGGAATTTGCGGTACGTGGGCAAGGAGGTGGAGGTGCTCTTGACGGACGTGGCGCCTAAGGAAGGTCTTTTGGGGAGGATGCCAGACTATAGGCCCGTGGTCGTCAAGTGTGATCGCGATATGCTCTGGAAGAAAGTGACGGTGGTCATTGAAGAGGCAAAGCCGCACGTTTTGCTTGGCAGGATGGCTTAGCCGCCGCTCACGGGGGGCAAGAGCGCCACTTCGTCGCCGTCCTTGAGCTTCGTCTCCAACCCCTCGAGCTCTCTTATTCCCCTGCGATTTACTAAAATCATCACGTTTTTGGAGACGTCTTGTCCTTCGAAAACTAGCTCTCTAAACCTCTTGGGCAACTTAGTGCTGAGCCTCTCCAACAAATCCTTAACAGTCATGCCCTCTTCCACTTCCTCCTCAATCTCCTTGGTTCCTGCGACCTCCCTTAAGAGGGCGAAGAGCCTGACCTTGACCCTCATAGGGAGTCCCTCGGCCTATTGACATATTCGTTTATTTGCTCGTCCATTACGTGGCCTCGACTGAAGACCTTTACTCTCTTGACCCCTTCCACCTTCTCGACGGCCTCTTTAATCGAGGAGGCTAAGAAGAATGCTATTGGACAGAAGGGGGACGTGGGCACGAACTCCACGACCACCTCTCCGTCCTTCTCGGACACGCTCTTGATGCAACCCATTTCTACTATGCTGAGCCCCGTCTCGGGGTCTATGACCTTTTCCAAGGCGTCCCTAACCTTCTTCTCGAGCTCGCTCACTCTCAGTCACCTTCATGGTCTGTACAAGCGTTAGTAAGGTAGCGTTCTTCAACTAAATGCTTTAACTTAAAATAGTTACGGACAACCTTAAAAACTTAAGCCGAGATTATCTCTCAAGTGCCTCGCCCAAAGGTGGCCAGCTTGAGCTTCAAAAGGGCTCTGGGCATCACGATCTTAGTGCTAGCTTTGGCGACGACGTCTCTATCTATGACGCGAGGGGAGAGCGAGCCAGTCAACATCTCGCTCCACGTGGAGATAAAGGTGCACTACACCTACGCCCTTGTAACATATAGCATTGAGCTCAAGGGGCCGGCAACCCCTCATCAAATAAACGTGAGCCTTCCCTCGTGGGACAACCTCTATGCCTCGGTCTGTGAAGACGATCACTCTAGGTCCTGGGTTAAGAACGTACAGCTCGGACCTGACAAAACCTACAACATTACTATAGAGAGCTTATGGTTAATGTCTGTCGAAGAGAATAGGCACGTGCTAAGAGTACCATCGAACCCATTGATACCCTCATTGAGCGCTGACTGGATAGAGGTCGTGATCTATCCGCCGCCACACGTGAGCAACATAGAAGTCCGCGACTTAAACTTCACAAAGATCGACGACGTTTTGAAGCTAGGCATGCATGACGTTTCGTTAGGAGAGACGAGGACGATAACCATAGATGTAACATTCAATGCGACGGCGGCCTCTCCCTGGCTCTTCAAGGTGAAGAGGCTAGTGAGAGACCTAGACCCTCTATCAGGCATAATCGTCGACTACGTCACCGTCGAGAGCCTTAGCCCCACTACGGGGTGGCAAATCGGTCGCTCTCAGAGGCAGAGCGTTTTCTGCTTCAAGTTCCCCTCAGAGGTGAGGATACTCGAAGTTGGAGACATCGCAAGTAGCTTTGGCATCGCACAAAATGAGCGTGCGCTAGGTCTCGGGAGTTACGCGATTTCCTCGACCAACGACTCTGCTATCTTGCACGTCCGGCCGAGGACCTCTTTAGCGCTGGGCGAGAGGACGACCATATACATAAAATACTCGATTCCAGACGTCAAAGTCCTTCGGGCATTGCCCCAGTACGTCGATTACGCCGACGAGGTCGAGCTGAGGTTTCGAGTCACTCCTGGGTCAGAAGTTTTGAGAGCGAGCCCGGAGCCCAACCAAAAAGACTCAACGATCTGCTACAAGTTCTACAATCTATCACGTATTCAAAACCCTACGATAGTCGTAGATATCTCCTTTCCATCGGCTCCATCGACTATGATCATGGTAGTCGGCATCGCTGGCGTGGTGGCCATAGCTCTAGGGGCGGTAATCGGCAAACGAATCGTGGCCAGGAGGTGGGCGGGGCTGGGCGCCGACATCGAACCCTTCAAGGACCTCTTCAAGAACTACGTAAGCATCGCCCAAAGGGTCTGGAGGACGTACGAAGATTACTTAAAGGATAGGGTTAAGGACTCCACATATAGGAAGCGGATTCAAGAGCTAAGGCCAGCGTACCTAGAGGCCCTAAAGAAGCTTATGGAGGGTTCGAAGAAGTTCGAGAAGCACCCAAAGCTTGACAAGGTGGCGCAGAGGATAAGCGAGCACGTGAGCAAGGCCTTGAGGGTCGAGGAGAGCGCATCTAGCATCGAAGCCATGAGGCGAGGCAAGAAGGTCGCCGTGGCTGAGCTGTCACGAAAGACCAAGGAGCTGGCGAAGCAGATCGAGGAACTTAGAAAGGAGCTCCACGACTTGAGCTCGAAGATCAGTAAAGCAATAGCTTAAAAGCTGAGCTAGAGCAGATAATTAGGGGTCCGCCATGGTGGAGATAAAGATAGACAAAGATAAGTGCACCAACTGCGGCACGTGTGTCTCAGTGTGTCCCTCCGGAGTCTACGAAATGAGGGAGGGCGTGGTTGTAGTAGTAAACAAAGACGCCTGCCTCGCCTGTAGAGCTTGCGAGGCTCAGTGCCCCAACCAAGCGATACAGATCATAGAGTAAGGGGTACCTTTAGATAGACCACTTACCCCTTTTTCTAATGATGTTAAACTTTAAATCGCTCCCACCCTTCGTGAATAATGAAGCCCGGTGGTGTAGCGGCCAAGCATGGCGGGCTTTGGCCCCGTCGACGGGAGTTCGAATCTCCCCCGGGCTACCACTTTATTTCTAAGAGCCTCTCTAATGATGTCCAAGCGCGCTATAATAAAATGCATGTTAACGAATTAAGCAGTCAGTTGTAATAAAGGGAGGAACGATCATAAATTTATATTAGGGATAGGAAGCGTAGCATAGAGGGATGGCCGTGAAGCGTTCAGCCTTGGCTGAGCTATACGCGGTGAAGAGGGATCAACCAGCTGAGCCTTGTCCTCAAATACTCGTCGGCAAAACTGTGACAATCAATGGCCGTGAACTTCGGCCTCATGCAACCAGCTCTCGGCGAATCAAACCAAGTGGCGTTGCAGTCGAAAGTCCCACCCTCCAGAGTGAAGAGACGTCAGTCGATCAGTTGTCTTGAGAAGAGCTCTTCCTTCTTTACATTTAACACCACATGGGTTATGGTTCTCTCGACGTACTCCATGGAGAGAAGCTTTTTCACAAATTTGCTCAGCTCGGCCCTTGACTTGAACCTTGCCACTATTATTGCATCGCTCTGTCCGGTGACGTCGTAAACCGCTTGAACGTTGGGCATTTTCGCGACCTCCTCCTCTATGTCGGTCACCTTTCCTTTGGATATAACAACCTCTATTAAGGCAACGACGTCGTAGCCCAGTTTTTCCGTGTCAACTATGGTTGTGTAGCCCTTTATCACGCCTTCTTCCTCCATCCTCCTGACCTTGTTGGCGACAGTGGCCGTGGATACGCCAACCCTCCTAGCTATCTCCCTAAAGGAGAGCCTAGCGTTACTAATTAGTTCCTTCAATATTGCCTTGTCCACTTCATCGAGTTGTACACTCATCAAAAGTCTCCTACTTGGCTTGTTTAATAAGGCAATCGTTGTATTGAAGTGATGAGCTTGAAGTTAATAAGAAGAGGGGTTCAAGCACTCATGGTACTATGTCCTGAACTCCTAGCTTAGGACTCGGAGAAAAGAATCTTCGCGACCTCGCTCCGCAATCTCTTCCACTTTCTCTCAAGTATGCCTTCAACGGTGTAGTCCACTTCTATCCCGGCCTCAAGGGATTTGGCTATGAGGCCTCCTGTGAAGTTCCCTGGCTCACTCGCCAATCTTAGCTCCACGGGCCTCCCGAGCTCTTGACTCAATTCGCTAGCTATGGCAGTTAAGTCCAGTCCTAAGCCCCTGTCTCTCTTGTTCAGCTTCACTTCTACCACCCCTCCTCCGAGGACTCGTACTGCCTCTTTGATCATATCGACAAGCCTTTCCTCGTACTCTTTGGTCCTAACGATCGCTTGCACCTCTCTCTTCACTTCCTCTACGACTCCCTCTATGAGTTTCTCCTTGAAGCCCAACAGCTCTCTGGTGACATCTGTACGCGCTCTGGCCACCTCGCTCCTCCTTTTACTAAGGGCCTCGCTCCTCCTCTTCCTTATCAGCTCAGAGGCCTCTTTCTCGGCCTTTCTCCTAGACTCCTCCACTACGCTCTTGATGTATTTCTCGGCCTCATCCTTGGCCTTAGCTATTATGCTTTCGGCCTCCTCCTTGGCCTTGCTCAGTACCGCATTGACAAGTTTGTCAAGATCACCAGCGAGGGGCATGGACGACACCTTCATGGTCTTAACACTTCGGCAAGTAATAACTTCACGGCTTTCTCACGGTTTTTCGTGGCCAAAAACTCTAGTCTCTTCATCTCCGTCAATGCATCCTCTTCTAACCTCTTAATTTCTTGGACCATCTCTTCCTCTACCTTCTTGACCTCCCTCTCAGCCTCCCTCTCAGCCTCCCTCATTACTTCGTCGTAAACGGCCCTTGCACGCTCTTCGGCTATCCTCCTCGCCTCGGCCTCTATCCTCCTCGCCTCTTCGTGCGCCTCCTCTATTATCCTCCTCGCCTCCTCCTCTGCTTCGAGTACGCGTTTTAAGACCTCATCCATCACGACGTCCCTCCAGACGGACAAAACCCCCCTTTCTATGCTTAGCAAACTTTATAAATTCTATCACATTAACGGAGGTAGCGCATTGAGCGTTCGCAAGGGGGCCTCGTAAGTGCTCACATTGGCACCAATGCTAAAGGTCGAAGTTTACGTCCCTCGCCCTTATTTAGAAAAAGTTTTATTTAACATTGGTAAGGAAGGCTTACTCCATTTGGTGGATGCCAAGGAAGACTTCTACGAAGAAATAGCTAAGGGGTTCCTGAAGCCCATAGACGTCTCAGCCAGGCTCTACAAGATTTCTCTGCTAACTTCTAGGGTTGAGAGGACGTCTTCCATTTTGAACTTAGCTTCCTCGCGCTCCTTCGAGGACTTAAAGGAGGAGGAGATCCTATCCTTCTCCATATCTGATTGCGAAGCCTATCTCGACTCCCTAGAGAAATCGCTAAGCTCTGGCGACGAATCGACCATGGAGAGAGTTAGAGAGGAGCACGGAGAGAAAATATTGAGGCTAAACGCCCTATTAAAGACGCTCGAGGCGCTTGAAGTAGCAAAGGCAAAGGCGGCGGAAACATCCAACGTTGCCATTTTTTCGGGCTGGTTGCCGAGGAAGCTTTTAAAGGCCTTCACTGATATAGTGGAAAGGGCGTGCAATGGATGTTATGTGATCAAGTATGAAGAGCCTAAACCACATGGAGAGGCTCATGAAGAGATTAAGGTTCCATCGCTGATGAAGAACCCCTCGTGGGCGAAGGTCTACGAAGGTCTCGTGAAGGGCCTGGGGGCCCTCAACTATAGGGAGATAGACCCCACAATCGTGTGGTTCTTTACATTTCCTATATTCTTCGGGTTCATGTTCCCTGACGTGGGGCACGGACTCGTCCTACTCGCTCTTTCAATCCTCCTCTACTACTTCAAGAGGAGGGGCTACAGGGGAGGAGAGATATCGAATTACATAGTCCAAGGATCATCAGTGTTAATGGCCTGCGCGATAACCTCAACGATATTTGGCGTAGTCTTTGGAGAATTCTTCGGCAATCCGCACTCTGAACACCATCCCTTCCACGTCTTTGGCTTCGATCCCTTCAAGAGCGGGGTGGTGGCCCAATTTAGAGAGTCAGCGCTTTCAATCTTGGGTCTACCTAGAGAGTTCCACGTGTTAGAGCCTAGCGGAGCTATAGCACTCCTAAAACTGACAATTTACATAGCCATCTTCCACATAACGCTAGGACTTGTCTTCTCAGTGATAAATAAGGTGCGGCTTGGGGAGTATAAGGAGGCAATAGTCGGCCCTGGGCTATGGCTATGGCTGTACCTCGGTGCTGGCATAGCCTTTACGATCTATAGGAGCAGGCTAATTGCTGCAGTCCTCGGGGGTGATCTAATAGCATTCGCCCTGATATGGTTACCATTCATGGTGATGTTTATTGCCAGAGTTGTATTCATGGGCTTCTTAGACGGATTCGGCGAGAGCCTCGACCACTTCATAGCATCTCTCTCGAACACCATATCATACGCAAGGCTCTTCGCCTTCGCGATAGTTCATGCAGTCCTCTCTGACGTCTTCTTAGCAGTCGACCACGGCCTTTACACGATGATCGGAGTGCCCTTCATAGGTGCCATGGCTGGGACATTGTTCTTCGTGTTCTTTGAGATAGTCTTCGTCTTCTTCCAAGCCCTGAGGCTTCATTGGGTCGAGCACGGCATGAAGTTCCTGATAGCCAATGGGATGCCCTTCCAGCCCTTTACCATTAAGCCTTAGCAAGGAATTAAGAGTGAGGCAAACGCCCTGTGGGGTGGAACTCCATTAGTAGTGGCCATAAGAGCTAACTTTAAACTGACCTTCTCTCCCCACTTGACAAAGAGATAAGAGAACACGGTTTTAGCCATGCAGGGGACTCGAGCAGAGCTTATCAAGGCTTTGTAGGCTTCATTTATAAAGGACCTTAATACATCCTCTTCTTTCTTTAAAGCCCCCTTCTTAGACTTTTTGATGTGCGTCTTAATGGACTTGTCTTTCTGCTCGATCATTTTCATGACTTTAGATTCTCCACCCTTCGCCCTTAGCTCGTTAGCGGCTATTGATAAGAGCTCTAAAGCCAACTCCTTCACTTCTTTAGAGTAGGCTCGAGCGTAACCATTCTCTTCCAAGACCTTCGCCATTTTCATGAGGGAATAGGCCGCAAGCGCTAATATCGGAGACCTCGAGTTAATGGCTAAGCCCTCATTGAGGGCCTCGGAGCAGAGTTCCCTGATCTCTCTATCGGCTAGCTGGTTCACTAGATCTTCACGCAAGAGATCTCGGACGTCTCCTTCAAATTTAAATGGCGGGACTACATAACCCTCCGCTAATTCATCACCACCAACCTTATGCCGAAAGGCGAAGTTAATGCATAGTATCGTTAAAAAGTCATTAAAGGCCCTTAACGCTCTTAAGAAGTTTATAGATGATTGAGCCCGGACTTCAGAGAGAGTTTTCGAAAAGTCCACCACTTCGTTTAAGACCTCGTCGAGCTTCTTTAGATCGTAGAAGTCGTAACTTACAAGGGACAAGTCCTTTAATGTTGTTAGCAAATGCTGAGGACTGCGCGCGTTCATGATTTTCAAGAGCCCGCTTCTGCCTATGATTTTGTGGCGCTTAGCCTCTATAAACGAGGCCAACGGCCTTAGATCTTCCCTCTCGGGGTCTCTTGCCATTCCGAGCCCCAGCATTGAGCTGAGCTTCCAAATACGCCAAAACATGACCACCAAGCCCACAACGACTCCTATTAAGGCGCCCGCTGTGTTGGTGAGGTTTAAATAGGGCCCTGCATACCACCCAACAATTGCGAATATTACTGGCTC
>Ga0105158_1000115_pt1 | contig 35933 bp, 31 predicted proteins | sample LHCtaG_FD_81567 | JGI IMG/M metagenome (GOLD analysis project Ga0105158, IMG submission 81567) | Hot spring microbial communities from Little Hot Creek, USA to study Microbial Dark Matter (Phase II) - LHC4sed_matched | ecosystem: Environmental > Aquatic > Thermal springs > Hot (42-90C) >...
CGTAAGCTTAGGAGGAGATACGGCTACAGGGGTCCTTCCGCTGACGAGCAGGTCGTAGGCTGCTGAAACATTAATCAGTCCACATCCCTGAGCGTAAGGATCCTCACCTAAGTCAACCGCGGTGGCCATGAGAGCTGCCTTCACTGTTGAAGGGGTCAAACTCATATTGCTTAGGAGAAGGGCGACCGCTCCTGAAACGTGAGGTGTTGCTTGGCTAGTACCACTCATAGTTACGTATCCGCTGGAGTCGTCGTAATCTAGGGAGACTATGTTTACTCCTGGTGCCACGAGGGTTACGCCCACCCGATTGTCAGATGTTGGGCCGCGGCTTGAGAAGTCCGGTATAATGTTGGATGACGTGACTGCGCCGACGCATATTGCCAGCGCCGCCTCGCCTGGAGCATTTATCGTGCTGCTGTCAGGTCCCTCGTTGCCAGCTGCGGCAACCACAACAACCCCGTGCAGCATAGCATTGTTGGCTGCCTGGCACACAGGGTCGTTGGGGTCATTTATCAGGGCGCCAGCAGAAATAGAAATGACATTAGCACCCTGAGTTACCGATTCATTAATTCCTTTGATTAAGTCGTTAAGTTTACCTTCGCCTTTTCTGTCGAGAACTTTTATGTTTAGGAGTTGAGCGCCAGGGGCAACTCCTACGTATTTTCCTTCACAGTATCCTGCGATTATTCCAGCCACGTGTGTTCCGTGCCCGTTAAGGTCTCCGGAATCTTCTCCCAAGACAAAACTTTTATTGTATATTATTTTGTCGGGTGGTAGTGCTTCGTGTGTGTTTATTCCTGTGTCGAGGACTGCGACTTTGATTCCTGTTCCATTTATGCCTAGCCTGTGGAGGCGTGTTGCGCCTATTTGCTCTATGTTTGCGGAGTATGTGGTTGTTGTGGCTTGTAGGGCGCCGTAAATTGTGCTGTGGACTTTGACTTTGTAGTTGTGTATTACGGATTTCACATATTTCTGAGTTGCAATGTTGGTTGCCATGCCTAAGGGGGCTTTGATTAGGGTGCCACCAATTATGCTGTATGTTTCGAGTATTGTGATGTCTCCGAGGAACTTGAGAAGGCCGACTCCCTTAGTAGACGATATTCCTTGGAAGGTCACTATCATTTCGACTTCCTGGCTAAGTTCTCCTTTTTCCATCATTGATTGAAGCCTGTAATCGATCTTTGATAGGATGTCGCCTTTAGGCTGGCTCGCTAGCGAGGCAACCGCCACTACGACTGGTGGCTGTTGATTGGTAGGTTTTTGTAGCAATGTAAGGGATATTACGGTGGTCAAGATAACTAAGAGGAGAACTATGGTTTTTCCATTTGATTTGTTCAAGGGTGGCGACCTCCGTTTTTCCGAGAATTATTCGTTTGTTTCGCTCATAATGTTTTTGGTTACATCAAACGCCTTTTTTAATGGAGAGAAAAATTATTAAAGGGGGATGTACGATTGCCTTTCGTACGCTTACTTTTCCCATACGAGGGGGTTTCCTATGGATGCAGAAAAAGTTAGAACGCTACTTTCTCTTAGGGGCTATAACATTCTTGAAGTAAACGACGTTGCTAAGGAAGAAATCTTCGTAATTGACGTTGAGAAGGATGGTATAAGTCAAAGGTTTGTTGTTAAGGTGGCTCCCCCAAATAAGGTTGTCGGAACGGCGATGATCAGGGAAGTCAGGGAGAAGATGGAGGAGTTCAAGGCTGACAGAGGAGTGATCATGGGCGGTAAGAGGAGTACGCCCAACGCTGAGGAGATGGCTGAGGAGGGGGGCATTGAGTTACTAGTCGACTATCCTCGATTCAACATATTTGATCATGAGCTGGTTCCGAGGCATGAAGTTATCAGCGAAGAGGAGAGAAAATGGTTGTTTGAAACCTTCCATGTCAGGGAGGATCAGCTACCAAAGATAAAGGACACTGACCCAGCGGTTAAAGCTATAGGAGCGAAGCCGGGGGATATAGTCAAAATAACGAGGAAAAGCGTCACCGCCGGAGAAATAATATTTTATAGGTATGTAGTTAAGGGGAGGTACATGCCTCAGATAGCCAAGGAAGAATACGGAGTCGCAGAGGAAGGCGAGGAAGAGGTGACAGAAGAAGGAGAATTTGAGGAGCTGTGAGTGGTCTGGATGTGTTGAAGCAAATCTCATGGCAGATAGGAGGTAATGCGGCTTTATGGTGGCAAAATTAAGGACTTATCATGAGCTCAGCATATTTTAGTGAAAGGGCTATTTGTTCGCTTCCTTTTCCGGTTGCTATGTCGAGGTGTCCTGGAAAAAGGTATGTGACGTCCAGTTTGCTCAGTCGCCTAAGGGAGGAGACTAGTTGCTGCGGGTTTCCTGTGGGAAAGTCCACTCTGCCGAAGCTTCCGCCAGTGAAAACGGTGTCTCCGGAGAAGAGCATTTTTTCCCGTGGTTCATAGAGACATATCGAGCCTGCCGTGTGTCCGGGAGTGCTTATTACTTTTAGGGAGAGGCTGCCGACTTCTATGATGTCTCCTTCCTTGAGCTGGACATGAACCTTGACTGGGGTGAAGGGGATGCCGAATTCATCAGCTAATGTGAGCAAACCCCCATTTTCCACGCTGTCAGCCTCCTTATGGAAGACTAGCACTTCTGGAGATGATTCCTCTGTTATTTTTGCTAGACCGCCACTGTGATCTACGTGGACGTGTGTTAAAACAACTTTGGCTATGTCCTTGATGCTTAACCCATCTTTCTTCAATTGCTCTTTAAGTTCCTCGTAGAAAATTCCCGTTCCAGTATCGATCATGACGAGTTCTCCTTGGGAGGCCACGATGAAAATGTTTGAATCGAAGAGTCGGCCAGGGCAATAGTAGACGTTATCCGTTACTTTCATCAAGATCGCCTCGCTCTGGGAAGTCTCAGAGTGTGCTACGGAGGCTCTTTGCGAGGAGCTTACAATAAAAATATATAAACCGTTGCTCCTTATAAGGTTGTGATTATGTTCCGATTTATTATGGAGGGGGAAAATGCCTTTTCATAGGAGGGAGCATTTAGGGGGTAAGGAAGGAGGAGGTAAGGAAGGGGCTGTGGAACATGGTGTAATCATGGAGGGACTAGAGAAAATATCAACTATGCTGTCGGAGTATGTGAGGGAGGTCGAAAGAAGGATTGAGGTCTTAGAGAAAATGTTTTTCGGTCTTGAAAGAAGAATTGCTGAAGTTGAGGGGAGGGTTTCTTTAGCCGAGAAGAAGATAGAGGAGCGATTTGCAGAGGAAAGAGCTATCAGGGTACCGTCGTCCATAGTGGAGACTGTAAAGGCGCAGCCACCATCCGTTGCATTCGCCGAGAAGGAAGAAAAAAAGGTGCTTCAAGGTGCGGCGAAGGCTGTGGATAACGTGGTGGAAGAAGAAGGAGAGGCTGAGAAAGCCGCTGAGGCTAACGAGGAATGGGGGTTCTCTGGAGAGGGGGGATTAACCAGTGTCGTTGCGGAATTTAAAAAGCTTTTAAGCGAAGACAAGGAAGAAAAATAACCGTTGAGTATGTCTTCAGATACTTAATAGGAAGGAACTTTGTGGCGTTGTGAAACCGATGAATTCTTCTTTCTCATTGAACATGGCGTATATTATGCCTATTTCCCTGTCTTGGTCTTTATCGTAGACGTCAAGCTTCGCTCGAGCATACTTAAATTTTCCGGCACTACGTTCTTCCAAGTATTTGACTGAAAAGTTCCCTTTGAACATTAATGGATATGCAACGATGGATGATGCCCTCTTTCTCAGTATCTGGTCGTGGGGAAAAGAGGCGACATCATCAAAGATCGCCGCGACACCCGCATGGTCGCTGAAAACAGTATTTATTTCTGAGACCGTGTATATCTCGCTTAGAGACGCCAAATCGCTTCCGAGAAAGCGTGGATCAGATGTTTTTGAGTAAGACTCCAACTTCTGGAGGTCGACATTAATCTTCCACATCCAAGTCTTTGAGTCTACTTGAAGCACACCACTCAACTTCTTCTTTAATTCAATGTTCACCCGACAACACTCCCCTTCCAATTTTAATAAATGGAGTCTTTTTACGAGGTTCACCTAGAGGAAGAAAAGATGTCTTCATGCTATTAAATTTAATGTAGCCACAAATTTAGGAAAAATCAAGATGATAATTCTTCCAAGGAAGAATATATAAAAAAGCGTATTATTCAAGACGATAATGTAAGCCGAGATGATGAACCACTTGAAGGTTAAAGGAGAAAGCTCCCTTCATGGGGTATGTTGATGTCGTTCATGGTTGTTTCGTTGCCACCAAGACTACTTTTATATTTAACATATTTATATTTTAGATGGTGAAAGCGAGATTAGAAGAAGATAACTGAAGGTAGAGGATAAACTGAGAAGGTGAAGTGAATGACAGAGTCAATAAGGATTCTAATGGACGAGTTTCACAATGAAGAAACCAGACTTAGGATATATAATGATTTAAAGAACAGGATGGTTGGCGAGTGGGGAATAGAGCTCTATATAAACGCTTCAAGCCCGCTTACTCCTGCACTTCTAGGGGACTATTCGGCTTTGGTAATTATAGGTCCTAAGAAGGGTGCCAGAGGAACCGAGTTTAGGCCTGAGGAGATGCAGGCGGTCATTGAATTTGTTAAGAACGGGGGCTTAGTGCTTTTCACTCCGAGCTATAGTAGCAGGGAGTATAAAGAAAACTTCGTTAACATGCTTGGGATAGATTACCTGGGTGCAAGTTCGAGGGTTGCGACGGATTACTCTCCTCACCCGTTTGTGAGGGGCGTTAGTAAGTTGCAAGCTCCATGGTTTAGGACGACGATGATGAGTTTCGAGTGGAAGCCTATAGTTAGGGTTCCGCTGGGAGTTAGGTCGTTCCCTGTTGTTGCGATTAGAGAATATGAAGAGGGAGCATTCATTTATGTTGCAAGTACTATGCTCTTCTCCATGAACTTCCTTAGAAGATTCGATAACGCCAGGCTAGTTGAGAACATGTTTATATGGATGCGCGACTCAGGGAAACCTATTATCATGAAGGAAAAAGAAAAAGTACCAACAGAGAGGGTTCCGATGCCACCTCTAGGGAAAAAGTTCTGTCCACATTGTGGTTCTGAAGCCCCACTATACGCTATCTACTGTCCGAACTGTGGAGCTCACCTTGAATAGGTAGCAAGACGTTTAGCTTCCAATAAACATTTCCTTTGAAACGTATCGCCAAAAAACTTCTTGTTTTAGGGTTAGAAAAATAGCAAGACATTATAGGTATTTTTTTATTTTTATTTTTTGTCATCGTTATGAGGAGAGGAGAGAAGGGGCGAGTGGCTTAGGTTGATAGATGCTAGCGGAGTTTTTGGTAACGGGCGTATGCTGGGAGTTCTTAATCGGGAGGGAGATGTGAAATGGCTATCATGGCCAATGATAGACTTTCCTAATCATGTCGAAAGGGTCAGTTTTGGCTTCTCTTGGAGGAGACACGAAGAGTGGTTGGGTAACGGGTGGAAGCATCAGGCAAGTTACGTTGATGGAACCAACGTGATTCTTTTAACTAGTTGGAGGAGAGGCTGGCGAGTTTCCAGATATGTTTTTGCCTTGCCCGATGAGGACGTTGCTGTGTTCTCTTTTAATGTGTTGGGAGGAAATGATAGGGAGGGAAACGTTGCTATAGAGTTTTTCGGACATTTCAGGGTTTCTGAGAGCGAAATAGGTAACACCGTCTTTTACGACGTGGAGAGAGAGGCGGTGGTGTTCTACAAAAGAGGATATTACTTCGCGGTTGGAGGTGACAGGCCTGTAAACGAGTTCTCATGCTTCAGAATGGATGGAGGGAATGTTCTTGGCCTCAGGTGGAGGGTTAGAAGAGGACGCGGTAATCGCTACGCTTTAGGAGACGTTGGAGGTTATTTGAAGTGGGATTTAGGGGAGTTATCTGCCAGGGAAGGAGAAGTCACTGTTTATGTGTGCTGTGGTGGAACAGATGACGAGGCTATTTCTCTTCTTAACGAAAAAGCGAAGGAGCCAGCTAGAAAGCACTTGGAGGAAGCTATCGACGAAGGAAATAAATTTAGGTCTAGGAGCAGGATAGCTGGCGTAGGGGTTGCACGCTCCCTGCTCGCTATGAGGCTTCTGTGCGATAGTGGAGGCGGAATTATTGCAGCCCCAGAGTTTGACCCGAAGTTTCAGCATAGCGGAGGCTACAGGTATGTTTGGGGCAGGGATGCTACTTTCATTGCTTACGCCTTTGACGTTGCAGGATATCATGAATTATCGAGAAAGTTTTACGTTTGGTGTTCAGAGCTCAAAAGGAGGGAGGGACTACTCTTTCAGAGATATTGTTGCGATGGGGCGCTTGCATCCCAGTGGGGGGAGGTTCAGCTGGATGAGACTGGGGCGGTCTTATGGGGGTTAAGAGAACATGTTGAAATGACTGAAGACTACGATCTTCTCTTGACTCTATCACCTGTGGTTGAGGAGATGGCTGATGGACTGGCGAGAATGGTGGATGACAGGGGGGTTCTTGCGCCGTGCTTTGACTTATGGGAGGAGAGGAGTGCACGCATACTCTACAGCGGCCGTTTACGCTGGACTCGAAAGTGCGGTGAACGTGATGGAGGAACTTGGTGGCACTGAGAAAATTGAAGTGTGGCGTGGGGTTGCTCGCAAGCTGAGGGAAAACTTCGACCAATTTTTCTGGAACGGAAAGCATTATGTTCGAACCCTAAGCGCCAGCAGTTTGAAGCCGGACCTAACGCCTGACCTATCCCTCCTAGGGCTGGCGGTTCCCTACAAGTTTGTGGAGCCGACCAGCACTAGAATGAAGACCACTGTTGAGTGGCTTGAAAAAGAACTGAGACACAAAGGGGGAGTTTACAGGTATAAGAAAGATAAATATCTTGGAGGAAACTTCTGGACTGTTGCAACGCTTTGGCTGGCACTCTATAAGGCAGAGTTAGGGAGGAAGGAGGAGGCGGAGGAGCTTGCTGAATGGTGCATAGCTCATTCTAACAAGCTCGGACTTATGCCTGAGCAAGTACACAGGAGAAAAGGGGTGCCTTTATCAGCGACGCCTCTAGGTTGGTCTCATGCATTTTACATTATGCTTATGAGAAAGCTGGAAGGAGGTTCTCTGTGAGGGAGGAGTTAAGCAGGGAGGAAGTTGAAAGGTACCGCAGGCAGATACTCATCGAAGGATGGGGGGAAGAGGGACAAAGAAGGCTCAAGAGGGCTAGCGTCGCCGTCATAGGCCTTGGAGGGCTGGGTTCACCTGTATCGATTTACCTTGCAGCTGCAGGCGTGGGTAAACTTGTCTTCGTTGACATGGGTGACGTTGAGCTGAGTAATTTAAACAGGCAAGTGCTTCACTGGAGCAAAGATATAGGCAGACCAAAGGTTGAAAGCGCTAAGGAGAAGATTAAGGAATTGAACCCGAATGTTTCCGTTGAAACACTTAAGGAAAAGGTTGACGAAGATAATGTCCACCAAATAGTTAGTAGGGTTAACGTGGTGGTTGACGCCATGGATAACTTTGCTTCTAGAATATTGGTCAACAGGGCCTGTGTCGATGAGGGAAAGGTTTTCGTCCACGCGGGAATCTATGGATTCCAAGGACAACTAACAACTATAATACCCGGAGAAGGGCCATGCCTCCAGTGCATTTTCCCTCACCCGCCACCAGCCGAGGAAATAATACCAGTAGCGGCGCCAACTCCGGGAGTTTTAGGCTGCATGCAGGCGAACGAAGTGATAAAGGTTATCACGGGAATAGGTAAACCCCTTGTCGGGCGCCTACTGATATACGACGGGGAAGAATCGCGGGTTATGGTCATAGAGGTAAAAAGAAGCGAGGAGTGCCCCGTCTGTGGCTCCCTTAGCGCCTAGCTTCATAGTTCAGCGCCACACCTCGGACAATATATCGCCCATTTAGGCGGCTTGAAACCGCATATGGGACATGTGCGTTTTTTCGGTTGTGACTCCACTTCGCCGAATACGTGAAGCTGCGTCGCCTCCAGTGCTTCCATCACTTCTTTTTCAGCTTTCTCGACGTTCCAGAAACCAATCACCAAGGGAAACAGAAAGAAGAAGAAAATGAAGCCGAAGAAAAGAAAAACTAGGGAGACAAGGAGGGAGGCGGCTACTATAGCTAACGAGAGAAGGAGGGGAATTCTGCTTAGTTCTAGCGAGAGTTCATAGTGCAAGTCGTCGTTCACCCGAAGCAAGCGGAGAACCCCCTTAACACCGAGACCCATGCGTAGTTTCCACTCATAAGTGCCCATTCTCTTTACTCTTAAATGAGTAAATGAGAGTTCACGGTCAAGGGCATCAGCGAAGACGCCCATGCGGTTTGCCTCACCGAGAATGACGCCGCTACACTTACGCACCCTCAAACAACCACCACCATTTATTTCATAATAAATCTGGCTTGAGCCAAGTTGCACTTTAGTTTCCCATTCGAGTTTCCGAGTTAATTTATTCATTTGAAATAAAAAGTTCTTTTCTTAATAACACGAAAGAGGACCATGAGACTCTTTCGGGATGGAAAAAACAGAGATTATTTCCCAGTAGGAGTCCCCGCAAGGGGGGTTATGTCAGCCTCCTTAAATCTTTCGATACTCAAATGAAAATCATCAACTTCAAATGCCAAGAAAAGAGACCTTCGCCTTTCCTTCTGAAGAGCTTCTGAGGAACCTCACAGTCGGTCCTTCACTCGTATGCTTTATGAGTTCTATCATGGTTCTATTACGGAAGGAATAAATGTATTCGAAGGCATCTATTTCCGCTTTCAGGGTAATATTAATACTGTCACTAAATATTTCTTCTCGTCGAGAGAAGTGGAAAATTCTGATGTCGCTGGCCTTAAGCCGTCCACAACCACGCTGACGTAGCGTATAAACGGATTCGAGAAGCAACCCTTCAACTAGGATGACACTTGAAAGATAAAATGTTTTCTGAGTTCTAGAAAAATTGCCCAGGCTTATTTGTGCACCGGAACATCTTAATTTGATTTTTCTCTCAGAGTTTGATCGAAAGATTAAAGTGCGAGATTTAATCATTGGGTGCGTGAGAGGTGGTAACCGTGGCTTCCGAGGCGCTCAAGGAAATCAGGAAGTTTGAAGCTGAGGCAGTAAAGAGGATTTTAGAGGCGAGTGAGGAAGCTAAAAGGATAGAGGCTGAGGCTGAAGAGAGGGCGAAGCAGATAGAGAGCGAGAAGATTGAGAAGGCGAAGAATGAAGCGGCGAAGAAGAGAGAAGCTGCAAGAAAGGAGGCAGAGAAGGAGGCCGAGGAAATCATTAAGAGAGCTGAAGAGGAAAAAACCGCTATTAGGAGTCAAGTGGAGAAGAAGCTTGAGGAAGCTGTTAAAGTAGTTTTGAACGTAGTCTTGTCTGGGGGGTCTGTGTGAGCGAAGAAGTTGAAGTCAAAATTTTTGAGGAAACACCTGTCGAGGAACGCCTGGAAAAAATAAGGAAGAAGATAATGAAAGACGCCGAAAAGCAGGCTAGCGAAATACTAGGTGAGGCGCAAGGAAGGGCAGCTAAAGTCATTGAGGAGGCAGAGAAAAGGGCTGAGAGAAGAGCCAGTGAAATACTGAGAAGAGAGGCCGAAGAAGCGGAAAGGGAGAAGAGAAAAATAATAGCCGAGGCGAAACTGAGGGCAAGACAGATTGTGACGGCGAGCAAAGAGGAAGGAGTAAGAAGAGTGTTCGAGGAGGCGAGAAAAAGACTTGAAGCGCTAGCGTCTTCTAAAGAATATGTTCAGGCCCTCGAAAAAATGATTGAAAGAGGCGCACTAGCTTTAGGCGGTGGAAACTTAGAGGTCGTCCTCCCAGAGCAACATGCGAACATCGATTTAAACTTGGAAAAAATAGCGGAAGAGGTGAGCAAAAGATTAGGAGTAAAAACAAAGCTGGAAAAAGCGAGGGAAACAGTATACGCAACAGGCGGTGTAATAATACGGAAAAGCGACGGAAGCTTGCTGATAGACAACACGTTCGAAACAGTTTTAGAAAGAGAGGAAAAAAACCTTAGGACAAAAATAGCCAAAATACTTTTTACTTAACCATTTTTAAATTTGAAAACTATCCTTGAAGGAGAAGCTGAGAACAACTTTATTATTTTTTAAGCTGAAGTTGAAAAGCAGAGTTATAAAAAGCTGCGAATTTACTTTGAAATTTTCAGAAAAACAAAAAAGAGTAGAGTAGTTATTTTTTATTTTACATCAGCATGAATGCAATGACTAACCCGTAAATTGCGATAGCTTCTATGAACACTATGTATATCATCGTTCTGCCGAACATTTCGGGTCTCTCTGCTATTGCTCCTATGGCTGCAGCGCCTGCAGTTCCCATGCCTATACCTGCTCCTAAGCCCGCGGTTCCTATGGCTACCCCGGCGCCGAGTTTTCCTAACCCGCTTTCAAGGGATGGCTGAATAAATGTCAAAGTTTCTTGTGCGAGTACAAGAGAAGTAGCGTATGCTAAGGCTATCGCTAAAACCGCTACTGCGATTTGTAGTAGGATCATTCGTTTTAGCAGTGGGTTTGCCATTTCATCACCTCTTGAGGTTTTATGGAGTTATTACTATTAGCTCGCGTATCGTTGTCGGGTTCACGCTTTCACTTTTCCCTACGAGTATTATTTTAATGTTTCGTAGCTCGTAATATTTGAGGTCTAGGTAGGCGAGTACCGTGCCTATGTGGAATGGGTAGCCTATCACAGAGAGGAATGTTGTCTGAAGGTAGTATTCTTCGAAGGCGTGTTCAACCGACGTTAGGGTTGGGCTTTTTTCGTATGCTTCTTTAACCCTGTGAGCGAGCTCCCTATAGGGTGTTGCGGCTAGCATGTTTAAAGCTTCTTCTAGGTTTCGCATGGCGAGCAAATTTCTTGCTATTAGATACACTCGATGTGAGACAGGTATTAGCATTTCTTCAATTATCTGTGGTTCAACCCCTTGTAGCTTTGCCCTTATGACTGTCATAATGTTTGTTAGGTCGATCCGTAACCCGAAAAAATAACGAGCATACCTTTGGTCAACGTTGTCAAGGTATCTTCTCATTGTTTTCCAGATTTCGTCGTAAAAGTATTTGTCGAGCTCTGCTTCGAGAGACATTGTCGACCTTGTTGCCTCGTACCTTTGAAGTGCTTCTTGGAGACGGCGGCGGAGATAGGAGTCGGAGATCTTATCTACTAGTTGAGGGATACTCTGCACTGCTAGGAGACGCTCGTATTCCTCGCCTTCCTCAGGCGTTAAAGCAACGAGGTGTTTTCGAACATGATCTCTCGGCTCGCCGCTGTGTACAACTCTTATTATGGCTTTTAAGTTTCGGTAATAATAGGATCCATTCACATATTTTAAGACGAAGTCTCCAATATTTTTAGGTAAGCTTTTTGTTATGGATTTTACTTCTTTCGCGTATATCTGTCTCAGTGCTGCGTCTACTTCCTCCATGTCTATTGGGGGTTGCAATGCAACCCTTGACAGCTCGTCCCAGTATGGGGTTGCGCCCAAGAACCTTACGGCTTCATCTAGGTCTGACGCTTGAATTAGCCTCTCGTACTGGGAGATAGTAAGCATTTTCGATTTGAGTCCTTTCACTCTAGCGTTTGCGAACGCGTAGTTTTTTGGACCTTTAATGAAAGACATCTTATATCACCGGCTCCTCCAAATGAAGATGAAGACCACCTAGTAACCCGGCTTCAAATAGCCAGCCTGACTCTTAAAAAAATTTTTATTCATTTTTCACGTGAGCAACAATCCGACAGTTTTTGTGGCTCGCCGAGATCACCTTCAGCCTCTCGTTGCTGAGCTCTTAACAGCTCAAGTATGTCTCTTGAAGCTTTTCTGCGCCTGTCCGCCTCCTCGTGTTTTACGTTTTCGACTAATGGTTTTTTGGCGAACGACCCACCAACTCTCTCTCTTCTCTCTAGCACCTGAATAACTTTGTAGGTGTTGTACACTCCGATCCCAAATCCAAGAAACGCTCCGATAAATACCGAGAAAGGCGCAATCCATGGAATCTGCTTCCCCAAATATTGTCCTATGTAAGCGCCGGCGACGACCATTACAGGTATTTCGCTACCCACCATAATCCAGCGCCCAACGCTGCCAACATTTGGCCTACCTGCCTTTGACAATGTAGACCCCCTTTAGGAATAAAATAATCGTTTATTTCATTTAAACATTGTTTTCTCTCTAAATCTCTGAAAAGGGCGAAGACTTTAGAAGAAGCGGAAAGTTTGCTGTTATCGGTCTACCCTTGCCACATAAATGAGCTTAGAAGGATGAAGAATTTTAACCCTGAGCTTAAAGAGAAAATTGTCCTGAGGGCGAGGTTGTTTTGTAGCCACGCAGTAAGCCATAACGACATGACTCCTCTGCCTTAACGAAGTTGAAGTTCAAACATAAGGACTTGATTGAGCTTATAGAGCTGAGATGAAGGGAACGACAGGGCTATAGTGAAAAACGACCAGTTGTAAAAAGCGTTTTTATTCTGTCATCAAGGCATTGGAGAAGTTTCCTGAAATTTTCCTTTATTTTAGATGGCTGTATGAGTTGTGAAGACACGACAGGCGGAATGCTCAGATATCTCTCTAGGAGATGCATAGGCGTTTGGAGAGAACGGAGAAACCGAGTCTTTCCTTATTCATAAATCGTAGCGGAATGGGCGAGAAAGCCCTTAACCTTGCCCTATCTGAGAGGCTCATTAAGAAGGAAGTGAAGGCGGTTGACCCAAAAGTCGTGGTAGGGTCTCAGAGATACATTTTAACCAAGAAAAGAAGGTATGTTAGAGGCACCAAAAAATGGTATGTGTTTCACGCTATACGAGCCATCACGAGCTTCATATCAAAGGACGAAAGATGGCTTCCCTTGCTAAATATTTGGGTCGAGTTTCTGGTTAAGCCCCAAATCATTACGTGTGGAACTGTTGGAAAACATTTCTGCACTTAGCGATGCCGATCATTAAGTTGTTATTGGAGCGACTGAACAAGTACACTTTTACACGTTGGAGTTCTGTAACTGAGACTCCTTTAAACCCGGTATTGATGCGTCAGGGAGCTGTGTATCAAAAGCTAAATTAAACTGGAGGCTTCCGAAAAAAATAAACTTTAAAAGGTTATTTTAAGTTATTGAGGGGCTACAGTGTGTCGAGAGAAGTTTTTAGTTGGGGGGAGTATTTAAATGGACAGGTTCAGGGGCGATGAAGGGGCTAAGCGTTCCTTGGATAAGGCTAACAAGTTGTTTAGTAAGGGGAGAGAAGCTGAGGCGAGGGGAGACGTTAAAGAGGCAAGTAGAAGATTCAAGGAGGCAAGCGATATTTACGCTTCTATTGGCGAAAGAAGTGCTTTTGTTGATTCTGAGTTTCTTAGGGGTCACTGCATTGCTTTTCAGGCATTGTCCGAACGGGCTGTTGACAAGTTTAGAGGATTAATCGAGGAGGCTATTGGGGTGATCAATGAGGTTAGAAAGAACTACATTAAGGATTACACGTCAAGAGGGGTAGAGAGGGATGTGTGGATAAGTTATTGTGTGAATTTCATTAACGCTTTAAGAATCCTTCTGGAGGAGGATGTTCCAGCTAAGAGAGAGACGTGTATGCGGCTTATAGGGGAAGGGGAGACGTGTGTTGAGTGGTTGGAGAGACTTGAAGAGAGCGAGAAAGCAGGGTTTCTCCTTTTCTGGATCGGATTCGCGTGTGTGAGGAGCGCACCGTGGTTTGAGAAAGGAGAGATGGTGGATGTGCTGCGAAAAGCAGCGGAGAGTTTTAGTAAAGCTAAGAAGTTCTTTGAGGCTGCTAGACGGCCTCGTCCCTACCTTTGCCTTGAAATGATGCAGGAAATGTGTGACGTGAAGCTCGCGTTGGAGGAGCAGAGCTCTGTCCAGTTGAAGACCTTAACCGTTGAGCCTAAGGAGGAGCGATGCAGGAAAATTCACGGTTACAATCTTGCATTGATGGAGTTGTATTCAGCCGTGAAAGAAAGGTTTTTCGCTGAAAAGCAACGAAGGACGTATAGCGCATTGGGCAGTGCTAGAGAGACGGCCAAGTGGCTTGAAGGAGTAGGGGACTGCGGTTTAGCGGCGGACGCATACTTTTTATTGGCGAAGGCATGCTACGAGGCTTTCAAGATGACCTTGTCAAATAAGAGGAAAAGAGAACTGTTGGAGGAGTGCTACGAGGCGCTGAAAAAAGCGTACATGTATGCGAGAGCCCAGATGAAAGTCGATGTTGCTGTAAAGGCCCTCATCACGATGACGAGAGTGATAGGGGAGTACGTTAAATTAGTTGATAGTAATGCATTGAAGATTAAGCTGGTTAGGGAAGGAGCTTCCTATAGCCGGGAGGCTTTAGATGAAGTGAGAAAACTACCTGAGGATGTAATGTTTATTGGTGAATTTTACGGTAGTGTTGCCAACTACTTGACGGCGGCGGCTGAAGTTGAGGTGAATGAGGGAGGAAGAAGAGATCTTTTGGAAAAAGCTATAGAGTATGGCGAGGTGTCGCTGGAGTATGAGGAGGAGAGCAAGAGAAAGGGAGATTACATGTACTGTTTGGCTGAAGCATACTATATGCTCGGTAAAAGTGGACAGGCAGGCGCGTTTGAGAAGGCTGTAGAAATAGTTAAGAAAGCACGTGAAGGCTTTATTTCTGCTGAGGATTTGGTAGGCACTGTTAGGTCATTTATGCTTTCAGGGGACATTCAGAGAGAAATATGGAGACAGAAAAGAGGAGGGGAAGGATACTTGAGAGCTCGACAGGAGTATCTGGAGGCTGCGAGGATAGCTGCAGGCATGGATTGGAAGGAGATGGAGGGGGAAGCATTAGTTAAACTAGCGGAGCTTGAAGACGAAAAAGGCAACTATGTGCAGGCATCTGAATACTACGTTCAGGCTCTCGAGAAGTTTAACAGAGTGGCTGAGGGGGGAGGGGAAGATGCAAAGGAAAGGATGAAAATCATTGAGGCAAGGATTAGTATCGAGAAGGGTAAAGAGCTGCTGAAAAGCCGGCTTTCTGAGGCAGCATACTACTTTAGGAGAGGAAGCGAGTTGTTACTGAGGGAGAACAAGTATGACGCCGTGTTCTACCAGTCCTTGAGTGAGTTCCTAGAGGCAGAGGAAATGAGCGTGGATAAGCCGCGTGAAGCGTTGGAATTGTTGAAGACGGCAAGCGAACGACTTAAGATGCTAAGGGAAATAGGAGACAATAAAAGGGCCGTGGCCCTCTTGAGTCTGTGTAGAGGGAAGGAGCATTTAGAGGAGGGGTTAGCCTTATATGCTGAGGGTTCATATTCACCTGCACTCGTTAAATTTTCTATGGCAGCGAAGGCATTAGGGGAAGCGGCGGAGCTTGGGGAATGGGACTGGGAGAGGGCGGAGGGTTACGTGTTCTTCGCGCAAGGCTTGGAGCGGTTTATTAGAGGTCAATTGGGGGCTCGTGATGAATACCTAGAAGCTGCTGGTCTTTTTAGAGAAAGCGCCAAGAAGTTTGTGACCAGCAAGATGAGGAATACGGCCCTCGGGTTTACTGATTTATGCTACGGGTGGCATAAGTTTTCAGAGTATTTTGAAGAAGAGAAAGAAAGAGGGGACAGTTATATTGAGACTAGAACACATTTCGAGAGAAGCTTGAATTTCTTCGTAGAAGCTGGACTGAGCAATTATGCTAAGTATGTCGAGGGATTAGAGCACTTTCTTGACGGAGAGAGATATGTAAAGAAACTAGAGGAGGCTGACGAGAGGTATTATTCGCTTGCCGAGGAGAGCTATAATAAGGCTAGGGAAATATTTTCGGATGCGGGTTATGTTGGACTTGAAAGGGAAGTTGAAGAAAGGATTCAAGAGCTGAGGGAGAGAGAGGCAAAAAGAAGGTATCTAGAAAGCGTTATTGGTGATGATAAGGAGACTAAGGAAAGTTTAAGAGACGGGTTCGTTGCCGTAAAGTTTAACGAGCCAGCAGATATGAGCCTTTTCAGGGTAGGGGATAAGATCACGGTTAATATGGATTTTGTAAATATTGGGGATGCACCAGCTACTCTGGAAAGGTTGGAAAATGCGGTCCCTCAAGAGTTCAAGCTTGTAGGCAAAACAGCAGAAACAGTCAAAGGTGGAGATATAGTCCTCGGGAGAAAGCTAGCTCCTTGGGAAAAGATTAGCCTAGAGATAAAAATTGTGGCGGAGAAGAAGCAAGAGGTGAAATACCAGCCAGTTGTAATATTCAGGGATAACAAAAACAGGAAAAGATACTTTAAGCCAAAGCCAATTTTAATATTGGTTAGTGAGGGTTAGAGAGGTTGATATACGCTTTATGGATCATGGGCAAGAATGGTGAAAGCATTTTCTTTAATTCTTATGAAGAAAAAATGGAAGAAATTAGCAAAAATTACGAAGTGGTGAGTGGGCTTCTAGCAGCAATTAAAATGTTTGCCAAGGATGTTTCAGGGGAGGAGGCGTCTTGGATTACTCTCGAAGACAAGACCTTCATGTATAAAGCGGTGAAGGAGGTCTATTTTATACTATATGTAAGCGAGGAGGAGAAGGTGGATGACGTGTTTGACAAGTTAGAGGAGGCTTATATTACCGCTGAAAACAAAGAAGAAGTAGCCAAAAAAGTTAATGAAATAATCATGAGACACAACAGGAGGAGACAATTAGACGAGCTTGGTGACATACTTCGAAAGGTTGGTGGACTTCCCTAAAACGTATAAAAGATGACGGGATGTGATGCGGCAATGATCTTCTATCAGAAAGTTTTGTTGAAAAAGTAGATTTTTGGTGCTTTTTCTAGGCGGAAAACCAAAAAGTAAAAAAGAGGACGACCATGAAAGATTGGAAGTAGCATATTAAAGCTTAAAGGAGAAGGGGACAGTGATGGTCGAGGAAATTCTTCGAAGGGCAAGAGAACTTGAAGAGAATGGGTTACGTGAGGAGGCGGAGAAAAAATACATTGAAGCCGTTAAAGAGGTTGAAAAAGAGGTGAGTGATTTTCTTGGTGAAGTCTACTTGGAGGTGGGGCTTTTCTATACTAGGCATGAAGAGCTCGAGAAGGCTCTTGAGTTTTACAAGAAGAGCTTAAGTTTCTATGAAGGGAGGGGGAATGAAGAGGGGGTTGCAGACGCTGCCTACAACCTATGCGTTACGTATCTTGAAATGGGCGAGTATGATGAAGCAGAAAAATACGGGATGAAGGCTATTGAAATTTATCGAAAAAGGGGGTTGAAGGAGGGGGTTGCAGACGCGGCTTATGCTTTGGGACTAGTTTACATTGGAAAGGCGGATATAGAAAAAGGAATCGAGTTTCTCAAAGGGGCGCTTAGCATTTATAACGAGGAGGGAAATGACGATGCTGCAAGCAGCGTCCTCTTAGATATAGGTGAGGCATACTACAGGTTGGAAGAGACCGACAGTGCTATTGAGCATTACCTGAAGGCATTGATGATCCTTGAGAAGGTAGGGGATAAGCTGACAAGCGCATACCTCATCAAGCGAATTGGTGACGCCTACGGTGACAAGGGCGATATGCGCAAAATGATTGATAGTTATTTGAGAGCGGCGCAGATCTACGCAAAGGAAGGAGACCGCGAGGCGGCTCGAGAAATAGTAGAAGAAATCGAGGAGAACCTATGGGATCTCACGCGTTCAACCCGTAGAGCAATAGTTAAAAAACTGGATGAGATCAGAGCGCTACTAGAATAAAGGTTGTTTACTTCCTTGTCATTCTCCTATAATTTCGGCTAGCATTTTTAGCCTGGTCAGCGTGCGCTTTAATCTGGGAAGTTTCTCGTGGATTATCCGTATTCTTTCGAAGTCATCCAGGCTCTCGTCTGAAAGCATTATTTCGAGCTCTTTGAACACGGCCCTCACCTCGTTGATCATGGTTCTCATGTAGTAGGCAAGCTCTTGGTCAAGTTCGGGTATGAATGCTTTCCTTTGGAACCGTCTTCTCCTCACGAAGTAAGCCCCGACGACTAATGCCAGTACCGATGAAGTGGCGAGAAAGCCGAGCAAGATGTCTTGTGTTGTGGAAGGGGGGTAAAAAACGTAGGGCGACTCAGGAGGTGGGGGAAGCACCGTGAACGTGAGCGTCGCAAACGTTGAGGTATGACTGGGGGAATCGGCCCATATTATCAACGTATAGTTTCCGCTTTGCTTTGTAAGCTCAGTGAAGATTAACGTCGTGTAGTAGCCGTCCTTGTAATGGAAGCACCACATAGGTATGGACGTCCCATTTGGGAGGTTGAACACTGCAAATATTGTCAGGTTCTTGTAAACGTCTTCTCCCTCGTTTGAAGTTACGTGAATTAAGAAGTAGATCCTGTCCCCAAGATATATTTTCCCCTCTCTAGGTGTGCTCATCACTAAATTCAAGTTGAGCTTGTTTGCCATAAGCCACTCGAAGGAATTACATAGTAGCTCGGCGTTATCGTCCTCTTCCACGTGAAAGAGGGAGGCAAAATCCGAGTCGCCGAACACTAAAACCTTGCCCACCCCATGCGCAGCGCCAGCGATGAAAACCTGTCCTTCAGTTAAAGCAAAGGCGCCCATTGACTCGTTGACCTCAAAGGTAACTGGTGAATAAAAGATGACCGATGATAACTTGCTAGTGACCGGGTGTTGCTTGAAGCTGGTGAGCGTCAGGTTTCCGGTGATGCTTGAAGTAGCCTTTATCCCATATGGTTCTATGATCTCATTTATAATTGTGAAGTTTTTAGGCTCAACCATTACGAGGAGACTGCCGCCGCTCTTCACGAAGAGCTCTATTGATTCCAGCTCCGCTTGGCTAAATGGTAGCTCTGGGTCGCATATTATTAAGGTATCGTACATCATCAGGATTGTCCCGTTGATTTCCTGCAGGAATGGTATCTCGTCAAGTTCATGCATGCATGAACGGGCGATCCCGTAGAGACTGAAGTATCCGGTGAATATGCTGTCGAGAGATTCCTCAAGGTGCTCAAAATCTATCAGGTTGTGGGCGCTGTCAAAGAGCATTCTTCCCTGAGGATAAACGACCGTAAATGACACCGACACCGGGCATTCGACTCCATCCAGCGTCACCTTAATGGCACCACAGTATTCTCCGGGATTTGGAAGGTTGAAGAACCCCAAGGAAGCCGGTAATGTGACTCCTTCAAAGTTTAAGGTTGATGGGGTCGTAGTGTTTATCGAGATCTCAATGGTTCCGAAGCGATTTACGAATGCCGGCACTATTGACGCAGCGGTCAGCTTAGATGCACCACCCTCAACTGAAATCCCGACGTTACTCACGTTCCCCGTAGATATCACGGTCAGATTGTAATATGCAAAGTCTATTGGGAAACTGATGGGAAATGGATCATATGGTATTCTCGTCGGGAACACTGCACTATCAGGTGGAGGCGAGCCTATGAAGATGTTTCTCGCCAAGTAGTTGTCCAGCAGGTAAAACTCCGTTACATTGAGCTGCTGGATGACTTCCGTTATGTTTGCAAGGAGCTCGGGGTTTAAGAGGTATTCTAGGGGTAGAAGGGAGAATTCACATGTAACCCATCCCACCGAGTATATGCCGCCACTCGTCGGACGCCACACGGCATCCAGATTCACAGGCACATGCGGCTGAAGACCTTCAATCTTGAACTCCTCGGCATAATAAACGGTGCTACCATCCCCAGACCTGTTTGCAAAAAAGAAGACAGAGGCGTTAGCTGCAATACTCCCCACGTTGAGTACCATGCACCTGGAGGCATAGTCTGATCCCAGCTGATGCAGGCGAACTATTGATGCGTTGACAATACAGAGGTCGATGACGCTCAGCTGCTCCTCAGCCCCTATAGCCTCTAACAATGCTTCTCGAGCATCCGTCTGGTTGCCTCCGAAGGAGAGGGCTGCAGTGAATGAGGACGAGTTGCCGGGTTCAAGGCGCTGCGAGAGAAGCCACCTTGCCGCCAGCCCCAAGCCACCAATATATCCTGAATTATTATACTCCGAGTTGTTTGAGAAAAGACCCTTCGAGGCGCTACTAAACACCTCGTCTCTTTCTCCTACATCATAACCTACAACAGAGAAGTTCCCTTTAAAAGCCAGCCACAGAGCTTGATCCTCATTACATGTACTGTTGACTTCCAGAGTCTCCGTTTCGTCGTCGAAAAAGCCATACTCGTATGATGGAGACTCGCCTAGGAATAGGGAGGGGTTCCAGAAATATGTGAGGTAGACATCTGAGATCGCTTTTTCCCCTACGTTGATGAAGGTCATGGTTACTTTGAAGGCGTTTATGGCGTGACTCATAATGTAGTTGCTCCAGCACTCGAAAGCCAAAACTACTAGAAGGCGGTCCACTTGCAGTATGGAAACCAGTTTCTCATAACCGGTGGTTTCGTTTACATATGAAACGTGGAGTTCTCGCAGTATTTTCCCGGTCGTAAACCACATGGTATCTCCGCCATCATGAGAAACGCCAAATATCCCCTGCAAGAGGTGGGAAGAGTTGAAGCCTGACGTGTTATTGGAGAGGAGCATGGCAGTGAAGGTTCCGCAACTACCAACCAAGCAGTAGCTTGAAAGATCTGTGCCATTAACGAAGAGAGGAGCGGGAGGCAATCCTATGGTGTAAGTTCTCCTATCTAAGTTAAGTGAAATTCCACCCTTGGATTTAAGATAACTGTAAGCGGAGTATGGATTAACGAGGCCCGCCCCTTGAATGCTGGGGGGTTCGCCAAGGTCAACTGCACTCTTGAGAAGAGTGATCTTTATGGATTCAGGGCCGGCATACATGGAAGATTGGAGAAGAAGAGCGGATAACCCTGCAACGTACGCGGCAGCGGCAGCTGTAGTTGAAGCCACCGTGTAGTTTTCGTCTATAGGAGTTCCATAGCCGGTTAAGTTAAATTGGGGGATAGAGATATTGAAACCCAAATTCGGAGGACGAGCGCGACATGAGACCACATTATATCCTGGGGCAATCACGTCGGGTTTAGTCCACATATAGAAGCTTGGACCTCTCCCGCTGAACGTGCATGTTCTTCCAGAAGAAGAGTTGTAGGCTCCAACCGTTATCGCGCCTAATGCCGATCCAGGAGAACCTATGCTTATGTAGGCTGGCCCCTCGTCGCCTGCCGCAGCGACCACTATTACCCCCATGCGGGTGGCTGCATCCACTGTTAGGCAAAGAGGATCATCTGGTAGTCCTGGCACAGGGAAGGAGGCTAGTATTATGTCTGCTCCGTGGCTGACGCTCCACTCGACTCCTGAAAGTATCCATGAGTATAGGCTTAGTCCTTCGACGTCGAACACTTTCACGTTCATGAGGAGCGCTCCCGGTGCCACGCCCTTATATGTTCCGTTGGAGGCGACACCTGTTCCGGCGACTATGCCTGCCACGTAGGTTCCGTGCCCGTTAAAGTCGTAGGGGAACGGGTCGTAGTCGACCATCGATACGCTGGCTATAATTTTGGAGTCATTAGTGGATGGATCATCGTCTAAGTCGTCTAGATCTGGGTGAGACGAGTCTATTCCACTATCCAAGACTGCTATAATGACGCCGCTTCCATTGAACCCCTCGTCCCATATTTGTTTGACGTCAAAGTTCACGTTTGTTCCTGCTCCACTGCTTCCCTTGGCTCCTAGGCTTGATGTGAGCTTCACCTGACTGTTCAGCCATATGCTTCTCACTTCTGGTAGCCCCGCTACATTGAATACGTCAGCTGAGGGGATTTTCATTAGGGCTGCGGGGATGAGCGTGTATGTTTTTTCGATCACGGTTCCCGGCGAAGCTGCCTTCACAGCGGCGCATCCCGCTTCAGGGTTAACCGTGAAAACCACGATTGCGGGTATAGGATCCCAGCCAAGCTCCATTGCCTCTATTATTTTGGGATCTATTAGAGCCCCCTTTTCGTCGAGTGTTTTATCGGGTGAAATGCTTAGAGTGGAGGCCCAACTTGGAGTTGAGAGGAAAGCTATGGAGAGAACGAGAAGGATCATTATGAATGAGAGACTCTTCACGTATTTAATGCTAGGCAAACTTGAACCCCTTCATAATTTTTCTTTACCGTGTATGTTAAATTTTTTGGATGGATCGGATGTTCTGGGAGTTCGGAGAAAATAAGGGAGGGATTAAGTGTTGGCTGGCAGGTGCAAATGGTGCGGTGACGACATGGAGGTTTTTCTTCCCTATGCTCGTCTTGGACTGTGTAAGAGCCACTTCAAGTATTACGTGGTTAGGAGAGTTAAACGCACCATAGAAAGGTATGGGATGATAAAGCCCAGGGAAAGGGTTCTCGTGGCCTTGTCGGGTGGAAAGGACAGCCTAGTGCTGCTCCACGTCCTTTCAACGATGAACGAAAGTAATGACCCTAAGATTTCTCTTAAGTGCGAGGTTGAAGCGGTGACGTTGGATCTTGGTATAAGAGGCTATTCTGAGGGGTGCGTTGAGACGGCGCGTGCTTACTGTGAAAAGCTTGGTGTTCCGCACCACGCGGTCAAGATGGTTGAGCTGGCAGGGTTCACCATGGACGACGTTGCTTCTCGGAGAGGTAGGCCTGTTTGCTCCGTTTGTGGTGTCGTTAAGAGACATTTCCTTAACAAGGTAGGTGTTGAGATGGGATTTGACCGGCTTGCCACCGGACACAACCTTGACGATGAAGCAGCGGTCATCTTCTCAAACTATCTGTCGGCGAATGTGGAGTTCTTATCCCGCCAGTCGCCTATCCTCCCTTCAAGGGAGGGAATGATATCTCGTATAAAGCCTCTTTTCGAGATCTCCGAGAGGGAAACAATGATTTATGCTCAGTTTCAGGGGCTTACGCCTATCGACAGAGGATGCCCTTACGCTATTGATCCATCAACGCATAGATTCAAGATGGTGCTCAACGTCCTAGAAAAAGAGATGCCAGCCACGAAAATAAGAATGGTTCGAGGATTCTTGGAAAGAGTGAAGCCACTGCTCGAAAGAGACGGGACGACACCACTAAGGAAGTGCGCCATGTGTGGGTATCCTTCGCCCTCAGAAATTTGCAGCTTTTGCCGCCTCAGGAAAAATTACGGGCCAATGTAGCTTATGGTGAGCTTCAATTGCTTAACTCCTCTGTTCGACATGAGCTTTTCCGAGAATTCCTTTATCTTTTCTGCTTTACCCTTAACTATAACCACTTCCATGCAGTCACTTCGAGTAAGATGAGCGTGAACCGTCGCAACCACTATGTCGTTATACTCGTGTTGAATATCCGTTATGGATTCTTCCAGTCCTCTGACGTCATGATCATACATCACAGAGATAACGCCGGCACTGTCGCCTGAATGCGAGAACGCCTTATATTCAGTGAGGAAGTTCCGCATGGCGATCTGAACAGCCTTAGACCTGTCCATATCCAAAAGAGAAATGAACTCGTCAAACTCTTCTAATAACTCTGATGGGAGCGAGACGCTGATCCTAGATACTCCTCTTCCCTCATGCAAAGTAAGACACCCCTCAGTTAGCCGACAACATATAAAAAAAGATGAAAGTTTATATAAAAAATGCTCCTGAGGAGCCTTCTCACTTATGTTTTTCCTTTCGTGATCTCCATGAATTTATCACATGCATTTACAAGAAGTAAAACATAGTGCTTTATTTCTTCGGATGTCAGATCGGTGTCTGCCGTTTCGACGCTGACGAACACCACATCATCGTTGTCCACACCGTATTTTATGCCGTTCTGCCTGAAGTTCTCCTTCAGGAGAGCGTAGAAAAGAGGGAGGCGCGATTCTTCAGGTATATCTGAGACGTTGGTAAGCCAAGCCACTATGAATAACCATGACTCGTCAGGGGAAGTCAAAACGACCACGGTTAACTCGGAGAAGTAATCGGTCTCCCAGCGCATCACTATAGCATCCTTCTGCTTAACGTACTTGAAACCCGCTTCATCAAGAAGACTTGCAACCTTATCCAACAACAAACAAATTCCACCTTTCCTTTTAGGAAGCCTCGAGAGCTTGAAGCCAGAAGCAGGCTTAGACTCCCAAGTCCTAAAATAATACTCACAACGGGAATTAAAAAGGGTTTCTAAAGTTAATATTAAACAATCCCCGGCTCTGAAAAAGAACATATAAAGAACATAAAAAAATAAGGAGGGAGGATTTTTAGATTATCCCTGCAAAGTAATTTGCATAGTGGAGGAGAACTTCTGCCGCTCTGTTTGCCATGCTGTATATTGGGCTTGGGTATACGCCAAATGCTACGCATGCAAGTGCTAGAATCGCTATGGGTAGAGCCATGACTAGGGACTCCCTCTTGTTTAATGCCTTGACACGGTCGGATTCCGGTGAGAACCATATGACGTACAGGAGCCTAAGGTAGAAGGCTGCTGAAAACGCGCTCGCCAGAACCGTTATGAGGGCCACAGCCACCCACACCCATCCTTCTGGCACGAAGGGGGAATACCAGACCGCTGAGAGGACTATTAGTGCCTTGCTCCAGAAGCCGTTGAGCGGCGGTATGCCCATTAGTGCAAGTGTTCCTATGGCGAAGCTCATGCTGGTTATTGGAGTCTTGCGCCCTATTCCTGAGAGGTCGCTTAGCATCCTCGAGCCTGTAGAGTGTAGGTAGACTCCTGCCCCTAAGAAGAGAAGACCTTTAGCTATAGCGTGGTTGACGAGGTGGAAGAATGCTGCTGTGACTCCTGCGGCTGTGCCAACGGATAGGCCTAGCATTATGAATCCTATGTTGAGTATGCTACTGTACGCCAGAAGTCTTTTCAGGTCTTGCTGGAGAAGAGCCATTATGTTTGCGACGATCAGCGTTATTACACCGAAGATAACCAGGGCATAGTTCCAGTTGAATGGATAGCTGTAGCCGGGGAACCCTGTTGGGAACGCCAACGGAAGATTGTATGGTGGAACATCAAGCCTTACAATCCACGGCCAAGCACCAGTTATGGGGAAAAGCACGAAAAGGCTTCTTGCCATAGAGTAGACGCCAGTCTTTATAACTACGCCTGAAAGCATAGCGCTTATTCCGCTGGGTGCGGCTGGGTGGGCGTCTGGAAGCCAGGTGTGTACTGGGACTATTGCCGCCTTAACGCCGAACCCTATGATGAGCAGTATGATTATCATATAGAACACTTGGCTTCCAAGTAGGAAGCCCCACGGGTTCAGCGTCTGTGACAGGTTGATTAGTGTTCCAATGTAGGCGAAGTTTAGGGTTCCTGTTAGCCCGTAGATCAGCGATATGGCATAAAGCACCATGCTACTGCCGACTGCGCCCATCACGAAGTACTTGAATCCTGCCTCGACAGGCTCCCACTGCTCTTTTCTGAATCCAACAAGAGTGTACGCTGAGACCCCCATGATCTCGAAGAACACGAAGAGAGTGAACAAGTCCCCTGCGAAAGCAATTCCATTCATCGCGGCGACGAGTATGAGGAGCAACGTGTAGTACTTCGTCTTCCCAGTGTCGTGCTCCATGTATCTTATTGAATAAACGCACACGATGAGGCCGAGTCCGGTGAAGGCTGCCGCCATCAATATGCTGAGGAAGTCTACGGCGAACACCGATCCGGTAGGCGGCATCACCGCCCTATAGAGAAGCCAATTCTGCCCATTTATGAACACTTGGTACGCAAAGGTAAGCCAGTATCCTGCGGGCATGTATTCGTAGTAGAGAGTTACAGGTATGAAGACGCCGGTTGTTGTGAATGACCAGTCAGATATTGCCTGCAGATATCTCAACTGCCAGTAGGTTGTGAATATGTAAAGTGAGGTTATGGCAAACCCTGTAACTGCCACTATTTCTCTAGCTAGTTGCAGTTTTCCATTTGCGATTCTTTCGAATATTGTTCCAATGCCTAGGACAAGGATTGCGAAAACTATCGGGACAATTATTGGGTATAGGAGAGTTGCATCGCTTAACATTTCACCATGCCTCCCTTCATATCATCATAAGTACGGTTAATATGTTGGCTATCTGCCTTATCTGCTCCCACCCATAAATCGTTGGTAGGAATGGTGCGGCGCCAAAGAGGGGTGCGAAGAACTGCATAGCCATGTTTGGTGCTATGCCGAGGATGACGGTGAACACTACTAGTATTATCGCTGGTGCGATGTATTTCAGCGGGAGCTCCTTGGCGTCTTCGAGGCCAGACTTTACAGGCCCAAAGAATATGCGGCGTACCGCCCACAGGTAATAGGCTAGCGTAACGGCGGTGGCGAGAACCATTAGTCCTAGGAGGAGGTACTGGTTGGCTACAGCGCCTCCGACGAAGATCATCCACTCGCTCGCAAAGCCACTCAGCGGAGGTATCCCTGCTAAGGAGAGAGCAGAGATCACGGCAAGCGTCGCTGTTAGAGGCATCTTGCCCGCAAGTCCTCCCAGCTTATCGAAGTCAAGGGTTCCGAACTGCCTGAGGAGTAGGCCTGCTATCATGAACCAGGTCGCTATGCATATTCCATGGTTTATTATGTGGAAGAAGGAGCCTGTGACGCTGAAGAACGTGTTCATGGCGTATCCAAAGAATATGTAGCCCATCTGGCTCATTGAGGAGTATGCAAGCATTGCCTTCAGGTTCTTCTGGGTTAGAGCCATTATTCCTCCGTAGAATGCTGTTATTATGGCGAGTATTCCAAGTCCAATAGTCATCATAGAAACGGATGGGGCAAGGTAAAGGGACACGATTCTAGCTATACCGTACGCTGCTGTTTTTGTCATCGCCGCGCTCAGGAGGAGGGTTACAGGCATTGGGGCCTCCATGTATGTGTCTGGAAGCCATGTGTGCAGCGGAAATATCGCCATTTTAACAGCGAAGCCCACAAGTACGAGTGCGACTGGTAGCACCATCACTGCCCCTATTATTGCCAGAGCGAGCCATAACTGAACTTGCTGGCCTAGGAGTGTTGATGCCATCCAAGGAATGAGGTTGCCTATGACGCTCGAGTATATGAAATTCTGGTAAGCGTTTATGATAATGCCCATTTCCTGCATGTTGAATGTTCCGAGGTTTATTCCTGTCATGAGCATGCCGACCAACATAAAGGCTGAGCCGAACGTGGTCCACAGGAAGTACTTGAGGGCTGTTACGCCGCGTTTCTCAGTCAGCCCATAGTAGGCGACGAGGACATATGTGGGTAAGAGCATTAGTTCCCAGAACACAAAGAATTCTATTATGTTCGTTGAGAACACGACACCTAGCATGCCGCCTATGAAGAGGAGGAGGCTGGCATAAAATGTTCCTGGTTGCTTCAAGTCATCCATGGACTTTGCACAGTAAAACATGACTAGTGCTCCTAGCCCTGATATCAGCATAGCGACCGGAGCACTTAGGCCGTCGGCGACTAGCCCTGCGTCAAGTGGGAGGAGCACAAGTGGGTTCATCGATACTACTATTGGGCTCTCTATCCTGAAGGCGGGTTGAGGAATGACGTTGTAGTATGGGCGGAGCATAAGCCTGTACTGGAAGAAGTGGAAGGCTGGGTAAACCACTGAACGGTCAAACGGGTTCGGGTAGTAGGGCACCGCGCTTGTAACTAGAGATGCTTGCCACGATGAAAGGTTGACGTTAAGCGCCACGTTCTGGAATGGCACGTACACCACTAGCTGGTAATCCTTTGACACCAAGTCAAATGAAATGGATGCCATCAAGTTGTACGAGGTGAGAAGAGTGGAAGAGACGTGTATCACTAGTATGGCTGATATAGCGGCTGCGGCTACGGAGAGCCACGCTGCTGCTTTACCCCATTTTTTGCCTACTGAGTAAACTATTGGGCTTAAAGCAATCAGTACTGCTACTGATGCTGCAAGTTCGTATCCGGCTAACATGTCAAGTATCATTTTTCATCGCCTCCCTTCTACCAGAATATTAACAATAGGAACATGAAGACCAAGACGCCGAGCAACAAGTACATTATATTCATGTACGCTATGCCCGTCTGCGTCTTCCTGAACGAATCGGATATTTTAACTGTGACTGTAGCCGCTACGTAGTTAAAGCGGTCAAGTCCTCTCTCGATATAGTTGTACATTGCTGATGCGAGCTTCAGGAATCCGTCGACGAAAACCAAGTAGTATATTTGGTTGATGTACCAGCGGTTCCATAGGAACTTCCATATAGCGGCGCCAACCCGGCTACTAGTGACTCTAGACGGGTCTCCACGCCTTGATATATAATAACGCCAAGCTGGGACGAAGCCAACGATGAATAACCCGAGGGATACCGCTATGCTTGTCCACGCGCTAGCGAGCTCTGAGAGCCAGCCACTATATGTGGTCAAGTGTAGGTACTCGTAGGCTTCGAGGAGCATTATCTGTTCATGGGTTAGAATGTGGTTGATGACGAAGTGCGGGTACTCGGAGAACGAGAGTCCTCCCAAGAGGACTGGGTGAATGTACTCTGCCTCGAGTAGGTGGACTCCTAACGGTCCGAGGAAGAATTGCCTGAAGAGGGGTTCAATCCATCCTGCCACCAAAGTCGCTGTTGCGAGTAGTACGAGGGGCACCCACATGACTGGTGGCGCCTCCTTTATTGAGCCATGTTCCTCCTCGATTTTCTTGACGTGTCTACTTGGTTCCCCGTGGAAGACTAGGCCTATCATTCTGAACGTGTAGAAGGTTGTTATCGCCACAATTATTGCTGCTAGGACATACATCGCAAGCTGGTTCGCTTTGAGTGTAGCTCCGAATATTGCTTCCTTGCTGAAGAAGCCGGCGAAGCCGGGGAAACCTGCAAGTGAAAGGCCACCTACGACCATGCATGTATATGTTATAGGCATCTTTTGTTTGAGGCCGCCCATCTCAAACATGTCCTTGGTTTCGACGGCGTGAAGCACTGCTCCGGCGCAGAGGAATAGGAGCGCCTTGAAGATTGCGTGAGCCATTAGGTGGAACGTCCCGGCGGCGAAGCCTGCAACGGACATCTCAGATGTGCCCACGACGCCCAAGGCGAGCATCATGTAACCGATCTGGCTGATAGTGGAGTACGCGAGAACTTTTTTGAGCTCTCTTGAAACTACACCCATAGTGGCCGCTAGGAAGGCTGTGAAGACGCCTATGGATGCCACGGTATTGAAGAAGGTGCTTAAGCCGTACTGTGTGGCTGTGTATAGGAAGATCCACTGCCCGGAGGTTAGCATGAGCGTTGAAGCGTACTTGGCTGGTTCAATGGCTGCTTCCAGCAGTAATTGCTGGGAGCCGTAGAAGATGGGGAGCATGCGTGCCACAAGATACACGCCTGCCTTAACCATCGTGGCGGCGTGTATGAGTGCTGAAACCGTCGTTGGCCCTGCCATTGCTTCAGGCAACCATTCGTGCAACGGGAACTGTGCCGACTTGGCTACTGGCCCACCGAAAAGCAGGAGGGCTACTGTTGGCAACAAGCCTCTAACCGCTAGGTCTGTAACCCAGCCAATGTTGCCTGTCGCGAAGTTTATGGCCGCGTTCTGCTGCAATTGCATGAGGTTGAATGTTCCAGAGAAGAAGAATATTACTGCTATCGCTATGAACAAGGCAACATCTCCTATTTTCGTCATTATGAATGCTTTCATGCCGCAGAGCGCGTTGTACTCGCCTTCGGTTAGCCTGTACTCGGGGGTGTCTTTCGGCACTGTGCATGGTTCCTCTTTTTTGTGCCAGAATCCTATCAGAGCCCAGCTGCACAGACCGACGATCTCCCATCCTATGAAGAGCTGTAGGAGGTTGTCGGTTATCACGAGCATCGTCATGCCGCCTATGAAGAAGTTCATGAAGAACCAGTATCGTGTGAGGTCGGGGTCTCCGTGCATGTATCCCAGTGAGAAGACCATTATGAGGAAACCTATGCACGTTACAACGCAGGACATGAAGACGCTTAATGGGTCGACTAGGACGCCTGCATAAATGCCTTGAGGGATCATGAAGGCGTACGGCGCCTGCCAGAACTCTATCGGGGGAGGAACAGGGAGCCAAGGTATCCAGAGCACCTTTGCGTCGTATGGTAGAAGCGAGAGCCACCGTAAAGTTATGGGTATGCTTACGCCTTGAATGGTTACTGTCTGAGTTATGTCCCAAGGTATGGGGCTTTCTCCTATCAATATTTCAGGTTGCGGAAGCATTGTAAAACCGCTCAATACGTCCGGTATCATCGAGACGGCGAAAACTGCTGCCGCTGCTGGGAAAAGGACTGCAAGTATGTCTCTAACTTTGGAGTGTATCTTCGCGAGAAGAGGTATTAGAACCGCGCCAACCATGGGTATTACCCAACATAACCAAGCCGCGTTAGAAAGCATTTTTCACACCCTCCATTTCATCATTTACCATTTTAGTCTCCTCATTTTTTGGACGTCTAACGTTCCATAGTGCCTGTAGAGAGCGACAACGAATGCTAATGCCACAGCGGTCACGCAGCCCGCCAGCACTATCGAAGTCATAACCATGGAGTGCGCAAGAGGATCGACAAATAGCGGATTGTACTGAATGGTGCCAATGATAAGGCCGCCGTATAGAGTTAGAGTTGTGGGATCAGTGAAGCCAGCGGTGTATAGAAGGACGTAAAAACCTTGCATCCACTGTATGATCCATCTGTATGCTGACAGCGCTATGAGGTTGAGGTGTGCTGCGTTGACGAGTATCTCTATTCCGATCACAATCTTGATCAGATTCCTCTTTGTCGCAACAGTATAGAGGCCTATTCCATATAATAGGGCTGCAACACCAAGGTATAAGCCCGGAGAGATGGGTATAGCCATCTTCTTTCACCCCTTCTGTTCCTTTTCCACTCTAAACAGTATGGCTGCACCTATCGCTGCTGCAACTATTGCTACGCCCTGGAACATTGTGTCAATGAGCCTCATCGACCACATGTAGACGCCTTCGTAGAACCCTATCTGGACCGCCGGAATCTCCGTTACGCTTACGTTTGGCATGAGTAAATCCACGGTGTAAGCAAATACCTGGTATGAGAACGGGGTAAGCCACAGGGTTTTGACTAGAAACAGTGTAACCGCACCAGCCAAGACTATGCCTGAAAGTATCCTAGCAATTTTTAAAGCAAGTTTTCGCCTCTCACTCAATCCTCCTCACGCTCCACAGGTTCTTGGGCGACATTAATTGTTACTAGAAGAAGAACCGCTATGGCGCCTGCGAAAATCGCTAGTTGGAGCACTGCAACCCAAGGAGCGAAGAGCAAGTAGAAGAGGATCCCTAGTACTATGCACATGCCAGCAAATGAGACCACAGCATAGTCAAGGCGCTTAACCTCAACGGCAATCACTGCCAACACGGTGGCAAGGACTAAAAGCAAGCCGTGAAGAATAGTGGGATCCAACATTTGAAGTCGCCTCTCCTTTTAGAGATTTTTATTCGCAGTAACGGAAGAAGTTTGGAATACTCTCAATATTTAACTTTAACGTTTTTCAAGAACCTCCTCTACAAGGGGGAAGAGGTTGGTTTAAGGTTACTTGATGAAAATGCACGTTGGAGGGAGACCCATTAAAAGATAGATCATGGCGAAAAAGAGCAACGACACTTCTCCTAGATTTAAAAGGGAAGATTTAAAGAGGAATAAAGTTAAATAGGTTTCTTTTTTTATTGGTAGTCTTGGCAGTGGGCCCCTAGCTCAGCCTGGTAGAGTCTGCGGCGCCATGAGCACCCGGTTCGCACCCGGGAGGCCGCGGGTGCCCCCTTAAGGGGCCGCGAATTCAAAACCCAAAACGGGTTGAGTAAATCCCGCGGGGTCCACCATTATTCATGTTTTCTTGTAAGAGTACGTTAAGTTTTCCTTCTAAGTGGGATTCCTAGATTTTGCCTCTCCGTTTTTACGGATAATACACTTAATATATCCTAGGCGGATGGCATAATTGGCATTAACGTGTCGTTCTTGCAGTTGGTGGTGGAGGACATTGAACTCGTTAGCTGATATTAGAAGACAAAAACATGTGAATCATGACGAGCCTTTCCTTCGTTTAGCCACGCTACTGATGGTAGTTGCTTGTTAAGCGCCTGCATCCTCCTCTTTGGGAAAATGTTTTTTAATCTTCTGATTTCTGTTGGCTGGGAAATTTGTTGTTGACTTGGTTGATTAAGAGGCATGGTCTCCTAGATGGGTCCTGAAATACAATTGTAGGGGTTTTCGGAAGGTGCCCTTGCTGGCTGGATGATGGTGAGGTGGGGATAGTGTACGGTTATGCTGGTAAGATCCTTATGGTTGACCTTTCAAAAGGAAAGGTCAAGAGTGTTAGGTTGAGCGAGACGCTCATCGAGTTTTTCCTCGGCGGATTAGGGGGAAACTTAAAGCTTGTATCGGAACTTACCGAGCGTTGGGTTAACCCATATTCTCCTGATGCTTCCTTAGTTTTTGGTGTTGGCCCGCTTGTTGGTACTATGGCGCCTGGAGCGGCAAAGGTTTCAGCAGTCTGTAAGTTCCCGTTAACGGAGACTTATGGCTTTGCCTCTGGAGGTATCTTGTTCGGGCTAATGATGAAGGCGGCAGGCTACGATCACATTGTGGTTAAAGGGCGCGCTAGGAAGCCAGTATACTTGGGCATTTTTGATGATGGCGTGGAGATTTTGGATGCAGGGGATCTCTGGGGACGGGATGTTTATGATGTCACAGGTGAGCTGCAGGGGCAGCATGGGCCATGTGGAGTCTTGACTATTGGAAGTGCTGGAGAAAAACTGGTTAGGTTTTCCGTTGCCGTAATGGATTCATGTTCAAGTCTTGGAAGGGGAGGGATGGGGGCTGTTATGGGATCCAAGAACTTGAAAGCAATTGTCGTTAGGGGAGAGAAAGGAGTGGAGGTGGCTGATGAGAAAACTTTTTCCAAGACAGCGGCAGCCATTATTGAGGAGATATGCGGTAAGTCTCATTATGAAACATGGGTCAAATTCGGCTCGATGGCCTGTTGGGAGTTTAGAACAGGACTGATAAAGGCATGGCCGTGTGATGGCTGGAGGGGGCTTATGCCGGGAAAGGAAGCTGAGGCGTTGTTTGGGCCAAGAGTTTTCGTTGAAAAAGTTAAAGAGAAAACACTATCTTGTCCTTCATGTCCTGTCGGAGACAGACTCATCGCGAGATTTACCGGGGTAGAGGAAGGAAAGGTGTGCATGTCTCAGTTCTTCGGGCCTGCCTATGCTTTCGGGGTGCGTTGCAAGGTTGGTGACGGCGGGAGAATCGCCTACTGCTACTACCTAGCTAACAAGTATGGGATAGATTACACTACTTTGGCTTCCACCGTGGAGCTGGTCAGAGCTCTGAAAAAAAGAGGATACGTGAAGGATAAGTTTGGTGATGATGGCTTCGAGGAGACAGTAAATTTGATCCGCGCGATTTCCCTGAGGGAGGGGCTGGGCGGTATTTTGGCTGAGGGGCCTTTAAGGGCGGCGGAGAAGTTTGGTGGAGGCCTCCTCGAAGATGTAGTTAGCATTAAGGGCATGGATCCTCCGCTTGACGGACGATTTAACTTTGGCACCGAGGCGTTCGAAGTAGTAGTTAACCCTATGGGAGGACACTATATCTCAGGATTTTCCTTAACATTCATGGTTGGTGCCAGCGTTAACAAGCTAAAAAAGTTCTGCCGTCAAATAGGCGTTCCTGATGATGCAATCAGAAAGATATTCACACCTTACTTTAACGTTGCAAAGATGACGCGTTACGTTGAAGACTGGTACGCGCTTCTTTCATCGCTTGGCATCTGTTGTCGTCAACCAGTAGCTCAAGGGTATTCTGTGCCAGTCTTGGCTGAGCTTTACGCTTCAGCTACGGGAATAAAGATGCCGCCAAAGAAGCTCTTGAGGACAGGGGAGCGTGTTTGGAATCTTCTAAAATTACTTAACGCGCGAGAGGGATTTTCTAGGAAAGATGATGTTTTCCCCGAGCTATGGCTGAAGGAGCCGCTTAGTGGGGGCAAAATCACGATGACGCTCATGGATTATTATAGGAGTAGGAAAATAGGAGTTAATGAAGCCGAGAAACTCCTTGACGACTATTATGCGGAGCGAGGCTGGGATCTCGAGAGCGGGGTGCCAACTGAGAGCAAGCTTACTGAGCTGGAGCTGACGTCAACGGCTAGGAAAATGAGAGTCATAGAGTAGGAGGAGGGTAGATGTGTGGTTTGAAGGGGAAGGACGGATGATGGTTTGGTGTAGTCTAGTAAAATTGGGAGGTGGATTGGTTTTCTGCTTAGGCGGTGGGGATGAACCCCACATTGGGGCGGTCTCCGTGGCAATTCCTTATAGGCGGAAGGATGGAGAATGGTCCGTCTCAACTTCGACTATAACGCTTCCATCTCATAGGGACAACGTAATTACGCGGATAATTGTGGAAAAAGTTGCTAAGGCGACTGGCAAAGTCGTTGTGGCAGTTGGGGGCGTACACTTAGAGAACGCCACGAAAAACGAGATAGATGAAGTTGTCATGAACATGGAGAAACTTGCCGAGAGAATTGCAAACGAGCTAAGGACAGGTATAACTGCCGATGCGGTCAAGTAGAGATGTCACAAGGCGCTTAAGAGATTGAGGAGGAGCACCGCCACGCTCGATTCTATCGTAATATTCTATTTTCGAGTCCACTATGCGTGATATTACAGCAGCCACGGAGAGGGGAAGAGCGAGGAGGCTATATCCACCCTCAAGTATGAATGAGACTCGCCCCTTACAGAATTCATCGGCAACTGAGAGAACGTGTCCAGTGATTTCTGCATGGTCTAATGCTTGGAGGAAAAGGTTTCCGATGGGGTCAGCGTAGTGTGTGTCCAAGCCAAGTGACACAACTATGAAGTCAGGTCTGAACCATTCCGCTACGCCATGGAAAACTCTTTCGAAAACCCATAGGTAAGGTTTTCCCCGAATCCCTAAAGGCAGTGGGACATTGACCGTGTAGCCCTCCCCTTCCCCATATCCATTCTCGTCCAGCCAACCGGCGCCCGCAACCTCTTGGTCATACTCATGGAATGAAAGAACTAGAACTGACGGATCCGAGTAGAATATCTGAGCAGTTCCATCACCTGGATGACTATCAACATCTAAAATCAATACTTTTCTAATCCCCCTGCGTTGAAGGCGCTTCACGGCTACAGCCACGTTGTTGAAAAAGCAAAGTCCCGAAGTGTGACCTTGCCCAGCGTGGTGTCCCGGAGGACGAATCAACGCTAGTGAACGGCGGCATCTTCCCTCCATAATTGCTTCAACTGCCTCTATGGCGCCCCCCGCAGCTAGACAAGCAAGCCTGAACGTGTCCTTAGACGTGAAGCTGGACGAACCCGCTTCGCCTCTCTCAAACCTAGAAAGCTCCCTCACCAAGTCATAAAGGTATGGGCTATGCGCGCTTAATATGTCCTCCTTTGACGCTTGACGCGGGGAAACAACATCCAAGAACTCTAAAAGTCCATACTCCCTTAACTTGTACATCGTCAACGACACTCTTTCAGGACGCTCAAAACTCTCCATCCAAGGCTTAAGGAAAAACGAAACATGAAGAGAACCATATGATTCATGATAAACAAGTATAAGTGACGTGAAAACCGCCCCCTCATAGCTTTGAGAAATGCGGATGCATTCATTGCTTAGATCAACTTAAATAAGGCCTCAAAAAGAAATTTGCGTAATAAAAGAGGATAACGGGCCCCGCGGGATCTGCCCTGGGAAACCCATTTGAACCCTTAGCCGGGAGGAGAAGCGTTCCACCCTGCGACCACCAGCTCTCCGCGTCTGAAGACGCCGCAGGCGTACGCCGCTGACATATTATTGTTGGCGCCCTGTTAGGCTTTTGGATCCTAGCTGGGCGAGGGGCCCATTTTTAAAAACGGGAGGCAAACGTATTAAACCTTTTCTTTGGCAGCGCGTACTCGGAGTTGATGGCCTTTTACATTTTTGGCGGTATTTCTATGCCGAGTATTTTCATGGTGTTTTTCAGTGATTGTAAAGCGACTTGTACAAGCGCTAGGCGGGCTTTTCTAGTTTCTGGGTCGTCGACCGAGAGAACTGGGCATTCCTCATAGAACTTATTGAAGCGCACCGCCAGCTGATATGCGTATTCAGCCAAGATGTTTGGTTTAAGGTTTTTAGC